>Ga0172375_10000180_pt1 | contig 97109 bp, 101 predicted proteins | sample LakKiv1m_FD_114537 | JGI IMG/M metagenome (GOLD analysis project Ga0172375, IMG submission 114537) | Freshwater microbial communities from Kabuno Bay, South-Kivu, Congo - kab_092012_11.1m | ecosystem: Environmental > Aquatic > Freshwater > Lake | place: Democratic Republic of the Congo...
AATATCCAATGTGCCAGACGCGGCAAGTGTTTTTTTCACGACTTCGCCGAAGGCTTTATCTTGTGCTGCACCACCTGAGGTATAAATGGTAATTTCTGGGGTATCTGTCCACGGTGTCAGAGCAAAAGTCGCTTGTGAGCCAAGCAAAAGAGAAATGGTTAAACCGAGTTTTGTTGTGTGTTTCATAAAAAAACCTTCCTTTAAAAACATGAAAAATGAGCCTTATCGTTAAATTGAAAATAACGGAATTTGAACGTCGGAAATCATGTTAACGAAAGAGAGTTAGGTTTTGAAACGGTATTTATAGATATAGTTATCAATGAATTGCATATCCAATTTTGCAAATAGGTTATCTAAATTTTTGATTTTTTATAGGAAATGTTGACACGCTGAAATGGAAACACCTGCGTTAAAATAAGCAGAACTGTTCACGCAAAAACGTCACGACATTATTGAAAACTATTCTGAGCTTTACAGCGTTTGTAAAAACAAAATCAAATCCAATCGTTCACGGTTATCAAAACCAATGTGAAAACGTCTATCGTAAAAATCGACAACATTACCAATTTCTGCCGCCATGCCATTATGAAAATACGGTGGACGAGAAGCTAAACCTCGCAAAATCGGCACTTTAAATTGTCCGATGTCTGCCCATTTTCCTGTAATTGCGCCACGTCCTAAATCGGAGGTTTTAACTATTTCGCCAGTCGTTTTGTTTTTTAAAGTGTAAAGAGGCATATCTGCTGTGCGTTCTGTTGCACTGCTCGTTCCGATATTAAAAAAGCGATTTACTGAATGATTGCCAACATTTGGCGTATTGTGACAAGTGCTACACGTTCCCGTAATGCTTTCAGAATTACCAAAAACTACGTCGTTATTTAATCCTGCAACCTCTGAAAGGGTAATCGGTTTGTTGTTGAATATATCTTGTCCGCGTGCGATTGCGGCTTTGATGTGGCTCGGATTTGTTTTTATTAACGCATTCCAATCATCATACAAATTGAAAACGTGCGTTTGAGATGTTTCGCCTGTTTGACTGACACCTAAATCGTTAATACCCGAATAAAAGGCTTGTGTAGATAAATTGGTGGCATCTTCCTGATTTGATTGAATTAACTGCTTTGCTTTTTTGTCCACAATTTGTGCGGTAAATAATGCTGTTTCAAAATCCACAATTTCTTGCGTTTGCGCTTTCAGTAATGGATTCCCTTGTGCATGACCTGTTGTCGCGCTATTTGCTTGATTCGCTAAACTTTCAAGCACGCTTTTTGTGTTTGAGGTCGTTTCTCTGCCGTCCCACATGACATTACTTAAAAATTTTAAATTCGTTGCAGGTAACGGACGACGGAAAAAGACGAAAGGTATGTTTTTTAAATTGGTAATTTTTTCATAAGGCGAATTTACTGCGGTCAAATCAAATTCAACTTCTTTGGGCAAATTAAGTTCAATTCGAAAAACGCCTTTTTTAAGTAACATACTGTACGCATTGCGACGTGCGGCAAGCGTTGAAATATCGGCATTAGTGCTATTTGAACCATCATTGATACGAAAAAGAGCATCTTTGCCAGCGGTTGAATTAAAGCGTTTTTGAATGTATTTAGGCGTGATGCTCCAACCATTTTCAGGTTGATGACACGTCGCGCAGCTTCTACCATTTGTCCCTAATGATTGAAAAAACAAGTTATTTTTATCAATGCTTCCTTGCGTGCTATAAGTTGCAACTGACCCTGCTGGATTTGAAAAAAGTGTATTGTTTTTAATGAGTTGCTCTGCGGCATTGCTTTTTTGAGGAAACATGGGCAAAGCAAAAAATACTGTGACCAAAACACGGGTTGAATTGAATTTAATCATTGGAAAATCTCCATCATTAAAAAGCCTAGCTCTCAAAATGATTGATGAACTAGGCTTTTTGATTTTTCAACTAAGGAGCAGAACGCACCACGATACTGTTCATATTTGACACATTTCGTCCACCTGCTTTATCGCTAGGCATCACTAATCTCATGTCATCCAAAGGTACAATTTTTCCCGTTTCATCAACAGTTTCAAAAGCCACCATTGCTTGCTCACCGCCAAAATTTGGCTGAATTTCAGCCAATGCGATAACAACTTGGTAACAATCTGTTGCAGTGACAGCGAGATATTTTCTAAGAATATCGTTTTTGCGTGTTGAATCTGTTTTAACAACGGCTTCGTTAAGCAAATCGAGTAATGGCACACCAATAAGCGTTTTAGTCACCAGTCCGTCTTTACCTGAAAAATACGTCATTGTAATTTTAGAAGTTTGATATGTAGACAAACTAGCTGGCGTGAAAGATTTAGATTTATTCACAGCTCCACTTAATCTAAACCCAGTTGATGCACCACCAAGACAACTATCAGCGGCATAACTCATTGATACACTGCCAGCACATAAACAAAGTACAGCTGATAATTGGATAAATTTTTTGTAAAACATTTTTAAAACCTCGATATTAACTGGTAGACACTTTTTTGCCACGTTGCACAAACTATTAAGTTTTGTGCAACGCACAAATCACAAAACAGGTTATTTCAACTGGATTTCCAAACCACCTTTTGCAGTTGAATCGGCAACAGGCGCAATTTCAGAGTGAACATTGCCATCTAACCCTTTATGTGTGAAAGGCACGACAGGGTTATTCGCATCAAATGGAATCGCTGTGACAAAACCGCGTGGGTCTGCGCTGGTTACAAACGCACCCGTTTTGCCCCATGCTTGAGTTGAAGTAAATGCGCCAATCACCGCAGGACTGCTCCAGTTATCCGTTAATGCTCGGAGCAATTTTGTTTTCACTTCCCACTGCGAATCACTGGCTTTTTTGGTTTGATAAAGTGCTGCGCCTTCTGTCCAAATTGGATAAACGCCTGCGGCAACATTTTCTAAAGTCGGCGCGTAACCATCGATTTTGATGTAACGCCAGGGGTCGCCACCTGTGCCATCGGCTTTAACAGAGGTGTTGCGATCAACACTGTTAAACGCTAATCCCCAACGTTTCGCAAAACCTGTGCCTTCCACGACATTGTTAAAACCCAGTGTGTTAGTGCCATTTTGCCAATCATTCAAAATGGTGCCTGAATCTGCAAGACTTCTAGGTGTTTTCACAATTGGCAATGACGCATCTTCAACAACAGCGTTATCTTTCACGGGTAGCGCAGGCGGAATGGCATTTGCTGTAGTTGGATAATTTAAGAATTTCGCATACGCCACCACAATTGCTGCCGCGCCGTTATTGCGTGTTGCTAAAGCAACAGGGGTTAAATTTTCGCCTGTCGTCGATTCTTTAGTTGGTACGCTAACATCCGCATCATCCAAAATGCTTTTATCGAGCAAACTTTTAACTTTATCGCCATCCGTTTTATCAACGATTTTGAATTGTTCCCACGCGCCAATTTTTCCCGCGAGTAATGAACCAACAACGTTACGATTTAAATTTGGCATATCGCTTTCACTATAACTGCCAATTTGTACAGAACTTGGCAAGGTACCAGCGCGTTTTTGTGCAGCTTGCAGCACTTTATATAAATCTAGCGTCACGCCAACGCCATAAACGGTTCCTCCTGTTGGAACCACTGTAAATGCGGCATTTCCTTTCGTTGGAACGCTTTTTAAAGTCAGTGGCCATTTCGATTCAACTTTCCCTGAAATCAATTCTTTCACTTGTTCGGGATAATTCACGGTTTTGGGTTTGAGCAAAAGGTCGGGGTCGTTAGCTGAAAAACCTGCATCTGATGCGCGTTTGAATAAATACTTACTAGCGTTTTCACTGCTAATGGTTGCAGTCCATGCTTTTGCATTTTTTGCGTCAGTAGTCCAATCAGCCGCTTTGGTACTTAAAACGTTAAGATGTTCTAGCGAGATATTTGCAATCAATGGCACAACACCATACCCCGACGAACCAACAGCGCGTTTCTCAAGTAAGATTTTTTTGCCAGCCAATCCCGCACCTAAATTGTCATTACCAATAAAATAATACGCTGTGAAACGTGTGCCAACCGAGCCTGTTTTGGGGTTTATATCGGCGAAATAATCTACTGAATTAGGCGCAGCGAGTGTTTTTGAAATCACTTCACCATACGCTTTGTCTTGTACGGATGCGCCTGAAGTATAAATTGCAATATCTGGCGTTTTATCTGTCCACGGTGTAAGCGCGTAGCTAGTTTGTGAGCCAAGCAACAATGAAATTGTTGTTGCCAGTAATGTTGTCTGTTTCATAAAAAGTCCTCTGGAATGGCAAAAAGAAATATCGTTATTTATTTAATGACATAACGAACAGCGATTGCGATTCTACAACATTTTTCAGTTATGTACTATAGTACATAATGATAAAAAGAAGACTCTATGAGTACATGGTTTTGGATTTCAATAATTCGCGTAACAACAGTGTGTTACGCAGTTTCATTAAGCAATGAGGGATTTACCACAGAATAGGCTGATTTAATGGGCTGAAAATTATTGTGTGCGCTCATCAAACCCGTGAGCAAACCAACTTGTTGCAATTGTTGTTTTAAATTTTCCAAATGCGAGCTAATTAGCGTGGTGGTTTGCGGTTGTTCATTTTTAAAATAAGTATTCACCACGCCATTTTGATAAGAAATTACGCATTGCACCTCGCCTAATTTCGGCGGTGTCAGCGTTAAATTCACCGACCAATGTGTTTGTGCGTTTTCTGTTGCAGAATTTGCTTTATCGCGTTGCACTTCCATTTTTAGCGTTTCAATTTGATTATTCATCAAAAAAGGCAATTCAAATGCCCATAACTGTTTGCTGCTATCTTCTTTTGGAACTGAATGTAGCTGATCTAAAACGACTTTTGCCAGCGCGTTTTCGGTTTTATGTTGTAAATGTTCTAATCCTTTGACTTGCGTTTCTGTTAAGGCAAATTCATTCTGTTGCGCGATACCTTGTTTTAAGGTTTGCACCAATTTGAGCAATTCATTTTTAAAATCACTGGTTACTAATTCATCCGTTGGCAACACATTTTCGCTTTCAAGCTGCGAAATAGGGGCGATTTTCACATCAGGAAGCGGAATTTTTAAATTCGGTAAAATCTGCGTAGCAAGCGTTTTTAAAGATTGTGGGATATTTTCTGAGCGTGACAGCGGTAATAATTGGGCGTGCAATTCCATCTCACTTTCTTCAATGGCATGCGTTAATGCGGGGGTGAGTGGCGTGGTGTCTTTTTTGAGCAAATTTTGTAGCAGCGTAGAAGCAAGTTGTTTAACTTCATTGCTTACGCTGGTGTGTTGTAACAAATTCAACAGCGGCATTTTCAAATCAACAGGCACGGTTGTTTTTGGTACAGGCGTGGATTGTTGGATAGGTGAGGGCGGTTTTAAATTTGCGTAAGTGGTTGGCGCACTATTTTTCGTGTCAAAAAAAATGCCTGAAGAATAAATTAAATGTCGTAATTTTTGCGGATTAAAAAGCTGTTCTTTGGGCGGTAAATGTTCAAATAACGCTGACGCATTTTGTTTTAAGGTTTGTGAAAGGTTTTCGTTTTTAATGTCTAGGCGTGGTAAATCAGTTTTTAATTCGTTTAAAAGTACGCTTGGTGATTCGTGGCGCGGCAAAAGTTGCCGCATAAACGCGGAGATTTTTTCTTCCTGTACGCTAAGGGGGGAAATCACTGTCGGCAACTGTTTAAATTCTGGTATTGCGCCAATTTTAGTAATCGCAAGCGTGAGTGCTTGCCCTACTTTTAGCGGTTCATTGGCTTGCGAAGGTAAAAGTTGTAATTGATTTTTTTCAATGCTAATTAGCATTTTTTTACCGTTCGAATCGATATTGCGATGATCATCGACAACTAATTCAAGTTGAATTTTATTACCGACTAAACCAACCACTTTTGCGCTAACAGGATGTTGATTTTCTGCGTGCGTTGAAAATTGTTTCATCGATTCATCAAGACGCGAAATCAGCGGCGCAGTTGCAAGCGTTAAACGCATCGCGCTCATTTTTTCAGGGCTTGGCTGTGTTTCGTAAGAATGTGCATCAAAAGCGAGTAATTTAAATTCTAATTCGGGCGAAATTTTAACTACTTGCAAAGTCGCATTTTGTCCAACATAAGGAGTAAAAATGGCGCGTGGATTTTGGTTTTCAACCGTAAGCGTTTGATTACCCCACTTTAAAGTAATGCCTGTCGTATTGATGGCAATTACTTTCGTGACCAGTTGTTGCCCGACCGTCAAATTTAAATTGTTTTCAACAAGCGTTCGCATCGCTTGCAAAATTTGATTATTGAACGAGGTTTGAATATCCATTAAAAATCCAAAAAAAAGCCTTACGAAAAGATGAATACTTTATCGTAAGGCTTGGGTAAAACTAAAATTTCAATTTTTTACATTGCGTTCACGCTTTCATAAAACTGCACTTTGCCTGTTTCAATATCGTACATGCCACCAACAATATCGATTTTTCCAGCTTGCAATAAACGTGCTAAAACTGCGCTACGTTGTTTAATTTGCTCCACCATCAATTGTACGTTTTTCGCAGAGACTTCTTCGATTAACTCGTAATCATCACCAATTTCAGGCACTTTATGCACATTGCAAACGCACTCGACCGCTGGCTGAATTTTTTCAAGTAAACCCGTTAAATGATCGAGTTTCACTTGAGCGCACGCGCCTTTAATTGCACCACAATGACTGTGACCTAAAACCACAATTAACTTAGAACCTGCAACCTGACAGGCATATTCCATGCTGCCTAAAATGTCATCATTAACAACATTTCCTGCTACTCGCGCACTGAATACATCTCCTAAACCTTGATCAAAAATTAACTCAACGGAGGTACGCGAATCCATGCAGCTTAAAATAATGGCAATCGGAAATTGTCCCTCACTCGTGTCGTTGATTTGTTCCAAAAAGTTGCGATTTGTTTCTAAATTATTGACGAAATTCGCATTGCCTTCTTTGAGAATTTGTAAAACTTGCGCGGGTGTTAAGGCTTGTTGCGTTTCGAGTGTGTGAGCGCGGACATTTTCAACAGGTTTTAAAATGCCAAAACCACGCACATTTTGTAGCGTCAAGTTAATGTGTTTAAGCGGTGCCTCTTTTCTAAAATCACGAATAACTTCAAATACGTCGTAATCTAGGTATTTCGCACGAGTGGCATCAATTACCACATCGCTATAATCAGGCAAATGATCAAACGTTTGTTTAAGCGCGGCTTTATTTAAAAATGAAACGTGTTCGGTCAAACGGAAAATAATTTTGTTACCAATGCGCGTTTCACGAAAATACTGCGCGGCTTTGTAATTTTCCAACACAATTGCTAAAAGCGCAGTCGCCATACCAATCAAAATACCAAATAACAAATTGGTAAAAATCAATCCTAAAATTGTGGCAATAAACGGAATGAAGTGATACATCCCCGCACGATACATTTTTTTAAACGTGCGTGGGCGCGTCAATTTGTAACTGACCACCAGCAAAATACTGGCAAGACTTGCAATTGGGATTTTGTTTAACCATTCAGGAATAAAAAGTACCGTGACAAACAACAAGCCGCCTGAAATAAAACTTGCGGCTTTGGTTTTTGCCCCCGATTGTACGCTGATTGAACTGCGAACAATGACTTGTGTCATTGGTAAGCCGCCTAAAAATCCTGAAGTAATGTTGCCAATACCTTGTGCGATTAACTCACGATTTGGCGGCGTGACTCGTTTGTGTTGGTCAAGTCTATCAACCGCTTCAACAGCTAGTAATGATTCTAAACTGGCTAAAAATGCCAAAATCAACGCGCTGCTATAAATAGCAGGATTTAAAATTTGCGAAAAATCAGGCGTGTGCATTTGCGAAATTAAATCGCCAAAAGTCGCCGCCACGGGAAGACTAACTAAATGTGTTTCTTTTAGTGCGAGTTCAGGATGAAAGGCTTGAAAAAAACTATTCAAACCAATGCCCACTAAAATGGTTACTAATGTACCGTGCAGTATTTGAAAAAAACTGCGTTTTTTGATTTTCGGGCGTTCCCAATAAAACAAAATAATCAATGAAATCGCTGTAATAAGCATCGCGGCTGGCGAAGAAAATTGCATCATGTGTGCGAGTTCTGAAAAAGTCGAGTAATTGTCATTTTGAAAAAAAGACAAATCGCCTTCGTAATCGCTGTCATAACCCACGGCGTGCGGAATTTGTTTGAGGAAAATAATAATTCCAATCCCCGACAACATGCCTTTAATTACCGAACTTGGAAAATAGTGCGCGATACTTCCCATTCGCGCCAATCCCATGAGAATTTGAAAAATACCCGCCAAAATAACGATAAGTAAAAAACTGGTGAACCCAAACTTTTGAATATCGGCGAACATAATCACGACTAAACCTGCCGCCGCACCACTTACGCCCAGTGCAGAACTACTCAGTGGTGCGACCACTAAACCACCAATAATACTGGCAATTAACCCAGCAAATAATGGTGCGCCAGAGGCGAGAGCAACACCTAACGAAAGTGGAATTGCTACAAAAAAAATCGCAATACTGGCTGGAATATCGTGTTTTAAATAAGGGCGTAGCATAAAGAAGAACTCCGTGTCTAAGATTATATCGATTCAAAATTACTTGCTAATTTACCCTGAAATAGCTTAAAAAAACCTGAAATTTTTTCCCATTATTCACTGCTATAGCCTGCGGATTCTCTCAAAAAATTTCAAAACTGGATTCTACCACCACAAAAAAACCGCCCCCAGTTCTCACTGAAAGGGCGGTTCTGTTTAACTCTCAGCTTTTAGAAAATTCTGCCAATTCGTCAAACAACGGATTAAGAATTTCAACGCTACGTTGGTAAGTTATGCAGTCCAGTAAAAAGTTATAGCGATAGGCTTCAGCACAAACAGTAATGGTATTCAGTGTATCAATGTATTTACTCGATTCTGGATTAAACCCTGTATCATCAATAACCTGTAGCAATAATTTATCCAGTTTGTGAGTATGCGGGTAAGCTCCGTATTTAGTCTTAGATTCCAGCAGGTGCTTAAACAACAGCTCGAATAATTGTTGATAATGAAAACAATGCAATGAGCAATCCTTTACAGGTGTTTTACTAATTACGTCGCAAGCTATCGCATGTTCCCACGCTTTACCGCCTAAGTTTTCGACATTTTCAAAGTGCTTTAGTTTTTCTGTGTACATTTTCCTTCTCCAAACGTTTCAAAACTCAAATTCTACCACCACAAAAAAACCGCCCCCAGTTTTCACTGAAAGGGCGGTTTTATTATGTTGAAAGCTAGTTAAGCACCAGCACCAGCAACAGTAACAGTCAAACCAGAAACAGCAGTTGTTCCAGTAGGGGCGGTTATACCATCACACAAACTCTCTGCAATACAAGTTCCTGTAGCAGCCCAAACAACTTGACCACTGGTCAAAGTGTGTGGTGTTAAAATGTAAGTCAGAGCATCAGTTGCAGCCGTACTTGTTGCCGTAATTACACCAGTACCAGTAGTTACAACAACCGATGCAACATTATTGGTTGCAACAAAAGCAGGTACAACACACTTAGCATTTCCTGATTGAACGCACACCTCAATTGCCAATTTCGCGCCTGAAGTAGCCAAAACAACTTCAGAAAATTTCGCTTTCTTCGTGTAATTCTGATAAGCAGGCATTGCAACCGAAGCCAAAATCCCAATGATTGCGACCACAATCATCAATTCGATAAGTGTAAAACCTTGTTGCGCTTTTTTAATTGTGTTTTTCATGATTTGTTCCTCATAAAAAGTGCGACAGTATTTTCATGAATTCAGCGGTTTATGAGTTCAATGCTGTCTAGTTTGTCAAAATTCGGTTTATGAATTCAGCGGTTTATGAATTCAAAACCGCTAGGTCGATTATAAGACCCACGCCTACAAGTTTAAAGGTTAAATTTTAATTAAAACCTCGCCGCGTCCGATTTCTGCCATATCGCCTGCGTAACGCTGCACGCGATTAAAAGCGATTTCATTTTCAGCAAAACGTGAATTTAAACCTTTGAATGAATTAAACAACATCGGTAAAAATGCCAGCGTGTGCGAGCCGCAATCGTTAAAACTTGCCGACAATTTAGGCGTATTCCAAAGTAACAATGTGCCGCGCCGCATAGAATGACCTAAGAATTTGCCTGTATGTCCCATCACGGCAATCGTGCCAGCAATCATGCGTGAGCCGCAATAATCACCGACATTGCCTTCAATTAAAATCGTGCCGCGCCGTAAATGGTCGCCAACTCTGTCGCCAGCATTGCCTTTGACGAGAATTAAACCGCCTTTCATGCCCATTTTATTGCCAGCCAATGCGCCGCCTAAAAAATCACCCGCGTTGCCGTCGATTTCAAGCTGACCTTTTTTCATTTCGCAACCCGCGTAAAGTCCCGTATTGCCGAAAACTTTGATTACGCCTGATTTCATGCCCATGCCGCAATATGCACCCGCGTCGCCTTCAACATGAATGATGCCGTCTTCTAAGTCTTTGCCAATGTAATCGAGTTTTGCAAAACTGTTTTTAATCAAAATGTGCTTAGTATCAAAACCGCTAATCGTGAAAAGTTCATCAACACGCAACTTTTTTTTGCCGCAATGCAATTTAATTGCGCCGATTTGCGCGGGGTCTAAATTTTCGAGCTTTTGACAAACCAACGGCGACATATCAACGCGCTGGTCGGGACGAGTTTTCAAAGTAAGCGTTAACGCGCTCATGCCATAATCTCCTGCAAATGAAAATGAAACGGTCCTAATTTGCCGCCGTAATTGCCTGCGCTAATTCGCGTAATGCCGTTTTCAACGCCTAAATCACACACAGCTTGAATGCCAACGCGCATGGCTTTATCGATGTCTTCTTTGGTCAGTCCGTCGATAACGATTTCCATCACTGATTCAACATCTGGCGAAAGTTCGGTTTTTTTACTTGAACCTTTGAGGGTAGGGCAGAAAGCATCATTGGTTGAAGCATTGAGGGCTTTATATTTTGAACCGACTTTTGAACCTGAACGCACCACGCCGCCTGGGAAGGGCATAATCACGTTGGGAATTTTTTTCATTTCTTCAATGGCAGCTTCACACGCGGCGAGAGCTTGCGGTTGTGATTGCGCTAAAACCAAGAAATTTCCACCACCGACGGCATCGACTTGACCTGTTGTGGCTTCAGCTAAAAATTCGCCATCCATCACAGGAATGCGCCAATAACGTTTGCCTGAAATCACTTTTGAGGTTTGGAAACCGTCCCCGAAATAACGCAAATTTTTACCGAGTGGAATACGAATGCCGCCGTCAATTCCTGCAAACAGCGCGGAAGTCGGCGAGGTTAAAACGCATTGCCCCGCGCGAGTTTCGAGTTGTTTCGCAAGTCCTTTGCCCCCCATGGCAAAAATCATAATTGAAACGCCTGGACGACCGTCTGGTGTTTCTTCTGGACTTAAAACTCGTTCAATTCCCGCTTCACAACCGCAAGCAATCACGGACGTGGCAAAGCCCGTCATGGCTTGCGCGGCAATCATTGCCCATTTTTCATTTTGCGCGGTAATAATCGCTCGCGTGCCTTTCATCGGAAAGGCTTCGGCAAACGTCGCGTCTATTTGGACTCCGTTAATAATCATTATTTTCTCCAAGATTTTTCAGACGAATTGAAGTAATTCGTCTAACAGTTCATTTGCGATTTCAACACTTAATTTGTAGCCGTTGCAATCGAGCAAAAAATTGTAACGGTATTCTTCGGCACACACGCTGATAACTTGCAACGCCATAAAGTATTTGTTTTTATCGGTTCTAAAAGCAGTCGTTGCAATCAATTCTTCGAGCAACCGTTGTAATTTATGCGTTTTACTGTACGCACCAAACTCGCTTTTGGTTTCAAGCAAGTGTTTTAACAATAATTCGAGCATTTGCTGATAATGAAAACAGTGCATCGCACAATCTTTAATGCCTGATTTTTCGGTAAAATCAATTAACACAGCATGTTCCCAAGCCTTACCACCTAAGTTTTCAAGATTTTCAAATTGTTTTAATTTTTCGGCGTACATGATTTAACCTTTTTTCATAATCCGCGCCGCTTCACGTTTCCAATCGGCATCTTTTGCTGCCGCACGCTTATCGTGCAATTGCTTACCTTTTGCCAAACCAATTTCGATTTTTGCCCGTCCGTTTTTCCAATACATGCCAAGCGGCACAATCGTGTAGCCTTTGCGTTCAACTGCACCAATCAATTTGTTTAATTCGTGGCGATTTAAAAGCAATTTCTTACGACGCACCGCTTCAGGTTTAATGTGCGTCGAAGCGGAAAGTAACGCTGAAATATGTGCGCCCAAAAGCCACGCTTCGCCTTTCTTAATATCAACGTAACTTTCTTTGAGTTGTACGCGCCCATCACGCAAACTTTTCACTTCCCAACCTTCCAAAACCAAACCTGCTTCAAAACGTTCTTCGATGTAATACTCGTGCGTGGCTTGACGATTTTTCGCAATCGTGGAATTTTGCGATTCGGCTTTTTTCTTTTGTGTTGCTTTATCAGCCATTTATTTTTTCCCGATGGTAACAGTTTGCAAAAGGTTTAAATCCACACGCCGTTTAAACGCATCGGCGATTTGCTCTTTAGTGACGTTTTGCACATTTTGTTGAAACGACTCTAAATAATCGAGTGGCATTTGATAAAAACCAATCATCGTAACGTAATTGACAAGTTCTTTATTACTATCAAACTTTAAAGGAAAACCGCCGATGATGTTATTTTTCGCGGCAGTTAATTCGGCATCAGTCACACCATTTTTAACAAAATCAGAAAGCGTTTGATTCAAAACGTCTAACGCTTGCGCCGTTTGATCATTGCGTGTTTGCAAACTTGCCACAAATACGCCATTTTTCAAAAGTGGCATAAAACTACTCGACGCGCTATAAGCCAAGCCGCGTTTTTCACGCACTTCGTCAAATAATTTTGAAACCAAACTGCCGCCACCCAAAATGTGATTCCCAACATAAAGCGGAAAATAATCAGGATCTTTACGATAGGTTCCCGTTAAACCCACTAAAACGTGCGTTTGCGTGGAAGGAAAATCAAGATTTTGCGTGATCGCTTTCGTCAATACGGAAACGTCAGGTAACGGTGCAGGTTTTTCGCCTTGAGGTAAATCTGAAGTCAGTAAATTTGCCGTTTTTTCAGCCTCTGATTTCGATAAATTACCGACAATCACAACAATCGCATTTGACGAGGTGAAATACGTTTTATAAAAATTTTTCGTATCGGTTGCCGTGAATTTCTCAACCGTATTTAAAAAACCTAAATTCGGGTGTGCGTAAGGATGTTCACCGTAAATCGCTTTAAAAAAGGTTAAATTTGCCAACTCAGCAGGCGATTCTTCACGCTGTTTTAACGCGGAAAGGGTACGATTTTTTTCACGAGTAAAATCGTTTTCTGCAAAATTGGGTTTGCTCAAAATAACATGCAAGGTTTCGATAGCTTTATCAAAAAGGGGTTTATCTGTCAAAGTTCGCAAGGTGATATTTGCGTTATCAATGGAACTACTTGCACCAAAATTTGCGCCCACACTTTCAAAACGTTGAGCAATTTCTTCAGCGTTCCATTGACCTGCACCTGTGTCGAGTAAATTGGTTGTTAATGCCGACAAACCGAACTGCTCGCCATCTCGCGCACTGCCAGCATCGAATACAACTTGAATATCTGCCATCGGTAAACTATCGGTATGAACAAAATAAACCCGACTGCCTTTTGAGGTTTGCCAGTTTTCAATTTTTGCAGCGGCAAAAGACGAAGTGCAAAAAACGAGTAAAACAAAGGCAAAAGAAGATTTGAATTTCATAAAAATAACACCGCAATCAAAAGAAAAATGACTATCAAAATGGAGAATAAACGATGTTTTGGCGTGGTTAGATGTGATTTTAATTTTATAAATGTGTTGCCAGATTGTTTTTTTTCCACAGGATCATCAAAATCATCAACAATTGTCGAATAAAAACTGCCGCATTTGGGACAATTTAATTCCAAATCGTGGCGAAAATGTCCACAAGACAGACACTTAGTCATGATGCGCTCCGTTATGAATTAGATGATCTAATTTGTCTTTAATTTTATCGATAATGCCATTTTTTTTTGTTTCAGCTTGCGTTTCATCTACGACAACTTCAGTATAAAAACTACCGCATTTCGGACAATTTAACGCCACATCATGGTGCAAATAGCCACAAGACAAACATCTAGTCATGAATAACTCTTTAATGTAAAAGGGATGAAAATTATTGCGTCTATCATAAATCAGTCGCGCAAATTACAGCAAAGCCTTTGCTAAGGCGGCAATTTCAAACACTTCAATTTGTTTGATTGAATTATCAGTTTTATCCAGTTTACGCGGATTAACTAATGAAGGTGATTTTAACACTTTATTTATTGACGTTTGATAAACGCGACTAATCGGCGTGCAACCAAAAAGCGTAATCGATGGCACATTCAACCCCCATGCGATATGCGTAGGACCTGTATCATTACCAATCACCAAATCTACTTTTGAAAGTAAGGCTTTTAAATCATTCAAATTCAGTGCGGGTAAAACCTGAATAAAATCAGACTGTAATGCCATTTTTTGTGCAGTTTCAAATTCAGCCTGATTACCCCAAATCACCAAACAATTCTGTTTTAACGTATTCGCTACTTCAACAAATTTTGCAGCAGGATAGTTACGACTTGCCCACGTTGAACCAATCACAAAGACGATATTTTTTAAATCGTGTTTCAAAAATGGTTGAAAATCAACGGCTGGCGAATGAAAAAATAGAAGGGGTTGTTTATTTAAAATTTCATCGTGTGAAATGGAAAAATCTAGCGATTTTGCCAACACTGCACAATTCCTATCAATCGTATTTTCATCGTAAGCACAGGCAATTTTTTTCGAATAAAACAACGATGCAAGCGATTCACGAATCGAATTTTTATCAAAACCCGCTACATTTTTTCCTAAAAAACGCGCAGTAATTGCTGATTTCAACAAACCTTGTGCATCGATGACTAAATCGTAATTTTCTTGCGCGTAATTTTGCACTGTTTTGATTTCGTTAAAAATAGCGAGTTTGTTGGTTTTCGCCGCTTTTAAATTTACCGTTAAAATGTTTGAAATATGCGGATTATCTCGCAATAAATCAGCAAATCGTGCTTCGACTAGCCAATCAATTTGCAGCTGCGGAAAACGGGTTTTAATAAATTGCAACGCCACCATTGCATGAACAATATCGCCAAGTGCAGAAAGTTTCACGATAGCGATTTTTTTCATAATCTCACCAGGTCTGCAATTTGCGTAGGTAAAATTTTTGTTAAACAATCGCGATGCCCGAGCGGACATTCACGCTTAAAACACGGTGAACAAGGCAAATTTAAACTCACACAAACTGCTTGCGAATGCAACGGTGGCGTGAATTTCGGGTCAGATGAGCCATAAAGCGCGATAACTTTTTTATTTAACGCCGCCGCAACGTGCATTAAACCTGAATCATTACTCACCACCGAGTGAGCCAGCGAAAGCAAATCCACTGCCTGCGTTAAATTGGTTCTTCCTGCAAAATCAAGGCAACGCCAACCTGTGAGCTTGTTAATTTCTTCGGTTACAGGTTGATCCTTTTGTGAACCAATGAGCCAACAAGCCCAACCTTCTGATATTTTTTGTGAAGCCAATTCAGCAAAATGTGATTCTGTCCAACGTTTAGCCGAGCCAAATTCCGCGCCTGCACACAAAACTAAAACAGGACTCGCAAGCCGCAATTCAAATTTTTCAATCACAGCGCGTTGCTGTTGCGCGGTTACATTTAAAACAGGGAATTCATATTTTGGCGGCAATTCTGCCTCTTTTTCTAATCCTAAAGTCACAAATCGTTGCACGGTCATGGTTAAAATTGATTTGTCTAATTTTCGCGCATCATTGAGCAAACCGTAGCGAAACTCACCGACAAAACCTGTGCGTTTTGGAATACAGGCAAAAAAAGGAATTAACGCCGATTTCCACGAATTTGGTAATACGATAGCTTGATAATAATTTTCAGCGCGAAGTTTTTTGCCTAAATCAAAACGCTTTTTCAACCCAAATTCGCCGTGCAATAAAGGCATTTCAAAAATTTGTGAAACTTGCGGCATTCTCTCAAGCAAACCTTGCGACCATGCAGGCGCAAGAACATCAATTTGACAATCAGGTTGCCGTTTTTTCAACGCAATAAATAAACTTTGCGCCATCACCATATCGCCGACCCACGACGGCGCAACAATCAAAATTTTCATTTTTTCACCGCGTTTAAATTCCAAGGTGCAGTTTCAATTGTGCCTTCTAAATGTTTTTCCGTTGTATCTTCAAAATTGCTCAAAAAATCCAAACCTGTTTGGGCTTCAACCGTATCAATCGTGGTTAAAAACTGCCATAAATTTTCTTTACCCGATACAGTTTGCGGTACGATAAACGCGAGTGCAAAAGCAGGTTTGCTGTCGGTTTCTTCTGTAACATAAATTTTATAAAACGCTTTCGGAATATCGACACGCCATGAAGTGGATAATTTTTCTGCTTTTTCGCCAAAAATCGGTCCTGTAATCACCCAAACTTTGCCAAAATTTTTTGCAAAAAAAGACAATTCAATATCTTCTAAACGTTTCCAAAGTTGTTGATTTAATTTCGAGCGTTGCGGGCTGATATTAGTCATTAAAAAAGTTTCTGCTTGTGCGTATTTGCCGTAAAGGGTGCTGATTGCAGAATTTGGCGCATTGTGTCCACGATCGAAACCACTTTTTGTGTAATCTTCGTGATCAACACGATTTAACGCTCGCCAATCGCTTTCAAAACGTGACGGACGCTCTAAACGCGGCGCGTTATTTTGTAAAGGTGTGAGCGCGTATTCGACCCAAAGCGGATTACCGCGCAAATCGGAATAACCCACAATAAAACCGTTATTTCGCAACGTGCGAAACCAAGTATTCGGATTAAATGCTGAAATCGCTTGCGGTTCACCTTGATAAAGTAGGGTAGGGCGAGCAATGAAAACCTCATAACCGTAACCGCATAAAACTAACGTCAAAATTGGCATAATCACACGCGGATACGCTTGCAAAAAACGCAAGCCTGTTACAAAAAACTGCATTGTTTTATTCATTCTTTAACCTGAAATTTTCCATTCCGCAGGTGCATCCCAATTCTCTGCCCAAGTTTCAAAAATATCTGCTGGCATTGGCTTTGCAATTGCGTAACCTTGCGCGTAGTGACATTTTAAATTCGACAACGCAATACCATGTTCAACCGATTCTACACCTTCGGCGATGACATGACGTTTGAACGATGATGCTAAACCGATTACGCCTTCTACAATCGCTAAATCATCAATATCAATCAGCATGTCGCGCACAAATGATTGATCAATTTTCAAAATATCAGCGGGTAAATGTTTAAGATAACTTAGCGAGGAATAACCTGTGCCAAAATCATCAAGCGAAAATTTCACGCCTAATGCTTGGCAAGCAATCATCGTTTCAGATGTTTGCGTCAAATCATGTAACGCTTCGGTTTCTAAAATTTCCAGTTCAAAATGTTGCGGTTTAACACCAGGATATTTAGCCAGTAACGTTTTAAGCTGTTCAACAAAATTGGCTGTTTGCAAAGTTCGTGCAGATAAATTGACGCTAATTGTCCACATCAATCCTTTTTCATGCCACCGCGACATTTGTGCCAGCGCGTTTTCCATCACCCACGCATCTAATTTTATCGATAAGGGATGATGTTCAATTAAACTTAAAAAATCAGCAGGCATCAATAAACCACGCACAGGATCATTCCAACGAATTAGAGCTTCCGCGCCAATAATTGCTCCTTTTCGCATATCGACTTTCGGTTGAAAATACAGCACAAATTCATTGTGAATGAGGGCTTTTTCAATCGAGTGCAACGCGCTTTGATGTGCTTGAAATTCATGGGCAATTTCCATGTTATAAATTCTAAAGCCATTTTTAGTGGCTTGTTTAGATTCATACATCGCTTGGTCGGCGTGACGTAAAAGCGTGTCTGCATCCGCGTTATCATTGGGATAAAGGGTTACACCAATACTTGCCGACACAGATGAAATATGACCATTTACTGAAAATGGCGCACGGAGTGTTTCAAGTAAGCGATTTAGCGCGATTTCACATTCTTCAATCGATTTAAGTTTGAGTAATAAAAATGCGAATTCGTCACCACCCAAACGCGCCACCGTGTCTTCTTCGCGCATGGCGTGTTTTAAACGTCTTGCCGCTTCAATGAGCAAATAATCGCCCGCTTTGCGTCCAATTTTGTCATTGACCAATTTAAAACCATCTAAATCAATATAACCAACTGCCATTAAACAGTTTTCACGTTTGGTATTTGCCAACGCAAGTTGCATTCGGTCGGTGAGTAGCATTCGATTTGGCAAACCTGTGAGCATATCGTGATTGGCAATATATTCGAGTTGTCGTGCGTGTTCTTTTTGCTCGGTAATGTCTTCATAAATACCTAAAACACCAATGACATTTTGTTTCGCATCGTGTAGCGGTACTTTTGAAGTACGCGATAAAATTTGCTGTCCGTTTGGAAGAACTAACGGTTTTTCGTAATTGAGTTTGGGTTTACTCGATTGCACCACGCGGCGATCATCAGCACGATAACTTTCAGCCAATGCTGCCCACGGTAATTCATAATCATTTTTACCAATCAATTCTTCATCTGAATTTAAACCTGCATCTTTTACAAATGCCGCGTTACCGCCAAGATAATTTCCTTCCACATCCTTCCAAAAAATGCGAATCATCGGTGCGTGATCTAAAACGGATTTAAATAAATGCAAAGAATGTTGCAAGGCGATTTCGAGTTCCACACGTTGTTTCATTTCACGCCGCAAACGCACATTCCAATGCAACATCAACATTGACAATAAAACTAACGGTACAACATATTTAATCCAGTGTTGCCAGTTCAGCGTTTGTGTGACGTGCAAACTTAACCAGCGATTTTGAATTTCAGCTTTTTCTTGTTCTGAAATGGCATTTAGCGATTTAGTGAGTAAACTCAAAAGCGGCTTGTGCGTTTTCAAAATCCCCATGCTGTGATTACTTCGATATTCAGTTTCGCCTGCAAAACGCAAATTGAGCATCCCACTTCGGCGAATTTCATAATTGACAGCCCCCGCATCGCCAACATACGCCTCGACATTATTTTTACTTAGTAACGCTAATGCTTCTTGCACATTGGTAACGCTGACAATTTGAATTTCAGGATAATCTCGTGCAATGAGTTCGGCGATAAAATAGCCTTTTTCAATAGCTAATTTTTTACCTGCTAATTTTGCTAAACTGCCGATTAAATTGTTAGTTCCATTATCGACAATGATGATGGGATTACTCAGGTAAGTTTGCGTAAAAGTTAAATACTGTTCACGTTCAGGCGTTTTGTTAGCATCGGTGAGCATATCAATTTCACTGTGTTTTGCGAGTTCGATAGATTGTGCAAAAGAGTTGGTTTTTACCACCTCAAATTTCACGCCTAAAAGCATTTCTATTTTATGTAAATAATCCGCACTTAAACCTACATAATCGCCATTTTCATTCAGCCATTCATACGGTGCAAAATCAGGATCGATGCCAACTTTGATAATTGGATGCGCGTTTAACCATTCTTTTTCAGCTGCAGTGATTTGCAACGACGCAGTGTTTTGTTGTTTGTAAATAAAGCCATTTAAATTTCCAATTGATTGAACTAAACCGAGTTCTTTGTAAGTTTGCGCGATACGTTCAAATCGTTTGCTGTCACTTTGACCGAGTGGAACACCATAAGGCACAATCATCTTAATGGTTTCACGCGCTTCAAATTGGAGATGTTCGCGGGTCAGTTTTGGATTGTAATCTTTTAAAATCAAGTCGATGATTTCGTCAGGATGATTCAGCGCGTAATCCCAACCTTTGAGTGAGGCGCGTAAAAAACGTTCTACACGTTCTGGATGCTGGTTAATTTCTTGTTGCGTAGTGAATAAATTGTCGCCTAAGAAATCAATACCATAATTGCGCGGATCGATCACGTTAATTTCAACGCCGCGTTGTTTGTATTCATCAATTTCATCGGTCGCATAAGCAGAAACTACATCGACTTTTTTTTGAATCAAATCTTCTATATTTGTTGAATTGGGAATGTGAAAAAAATCTTTTGGCGTAATCCCCGCATCATAAAGCATCGCTCGAAGTGGTGCGCCGTCATGCTCATCATCCATAATTTTTTTGCCGCGCATTTCGTAAGGGCTAACAATACTTGAGGATTTTAACGTGACATAAACTAGCGGATTGTGTTGAAAAATCGAGGCAAGTACCACAACTGGTAAACCATTTAAACGTTGTGCAAGTAATGCAGTATCTGCAACGCCATATTCACTTTCACCGTTTAAAACTTGAGCAATGTTATTTTTACCCGTTTCACGTTCACGCAAAATGACTTCTAAATTTTCTTGTTCATAAAAACCTTTAGCTTTTGCCGCGTAATAGCCCGCGAATTGAAAAGAATGTTTCCATTTCAATTGCAAACTCACGTTTTCTAAATCTGAGGCAGCAAAAATCGGCAAACTTAGACAGAGTAAAATTTCAAAAATAATAAAATGCACTAATCGCATGAAAGAATTTGTAAATAAGGAACAAATGGGGAATTCAATTTTAGCATTTTTAATTGCTAGCACTATTGATTTAAACCCAAATCGACTTATAGTGCAGCGATTCAAAACAAAATTTGAGGGTTTTTATGCAACATTTCAGAGTATCTTTAATCATTGCAGTGCTGTGTTTAGGGACTGCTTTTTATTGGGGATTTCAAACGGGCGGTATGAATGCGGGGATGACCGCTGCGATGATTGCCATGATTTTAGGGGTTTTGGAGGTCAGTTTATCATTTGATAACGCGGTGGTGAATGCCTCAATTCTCAAACGCATGGACGAAAAATGGCAAAATTATTTTTTAACATGGGGGATTCTCATCGCAGTTTTCGGGATGAGGTTAGTATTTCCCATTGCAATTGTGCAGTTTGCAACAGGCTTAGGCTTTATGGAAGTTGCGGATATGGCACTGCATGATGCACCAAAATATGCAGAGCATTTAACAGGCGCACACGTTCAAATTGCTTCATTTGGCGGGATGTTTTTGCTCATGGTGTTTTTTGGCTTTCTATTCGACGAAGACCGTGAATTACATTGGTTAGGTTATTTAGAACGTAAATTTGCTAGCTTTGGAAAATTGGAATCGATTGAAATTATTTTTTCACTTTTGATTTTGCTCGGCATGCAAAGTTATGTTTTACCTGAAGACCGTTTAACGTCACTGGTTGCGGGTGTTTCAGGCGTGGTTTTATTTGTTATTGTAGACAGTATGTCAGCGTTATTTGAAGACGAAGAAGAAGGTGAAGATGTCAGCGATGCGATAAAACGCGGCAGTTTGATGAGCTTTGTGTATTTGGAAATTTTAGATGCTTCATTCTCGTTTGACGGCGTAATTGGCGCGTTTGCGATTACGCAAGATGTCGTCATCATTATGTTAGGACTGGCAATTGGCGCGATGTTTGTGCGGAGTTTAACCGTCTTTTTAGTGCGTCAAGGCACGCTCGATAATTATGTCTTTTTAGAACACGGCGCACATTATGCGATTGGCGCGTTAGCAGGGATTATGCTCGTTGGAATGCGTCATGAAGTGCCTGAAGTGGTTACGGGTTTGGTTGGTGCGTTATTTATTGGTTTATCAGTAATGTCATCAATTTTGTATAAACGTAAATTAGAGAAAATCTAAATCGTTATGTCACAGATTCAAACAAAGTTAATCGAATTAAAAAATCACATTGCCAGCGAAATTATCGGGCAAGATGAATTAGTGGAACGGATGCTCATTGGCTTGCTTGCTGATGGGCATATTCTGGTCGAAGGCGCACCAGGTTTGGCGAAAACACGCGCTATTAACGTACTCAGTCAAGGCATTGAAGGCGATTTTCACCGCGTGCAATTTACGCCAGATTTGTTGCCAGCGGATTTAACGGGAACGGAAATTTATCGCCCACAACAAGGCACGTTTGAGTTTCAAAAAGGTCCACTATTTCACAATTTGATTTTGGCGGATGAAATCAATCGTTCACCTGCAAAAGTACAAGCCGCCTTGCTTGAAGCGATGGCAGAGCGGCAAATTACCGTTGGACAAGCGACGTATAAATTACCGCCGTTATTTATGGTCATGGCAACGCAAAATCCGATTGAACAAGAAGGCACTTATCCCTTACCTGAAGCGCAACTTGACCGTTTTTTATTGCAAGTCAAAGTCGATTATCCCAATGCAGAGCATGAAAAAACGATATTACATTTAGTTCGTGCTGAAGCACGGCAAGCGTCGAAAAGTTTGAAAAAATCGTTTGAAAAAATTACTCAAGTCACGTTGTTTGAAGCTCGAAACGAAGTATTAGATTTGCATATCAGCGAACCTCTCGAAGATTATTTATTACAAATCATTTTAGCAACACGCAAACCGCTTGCTTATGGCGATGATTTAGCGAGTTGGTTGCAATATGGTGCAAGTCCCAGAGCCACGATTTCACTTGATAGATGTGCAAGAGCTAAAGCGTGGCTTGCAGGACGTGATTTTGTTTCACCTGATGATATTCAAGAAATGGCTTTTGACGTTTTGCGTCATCGATTGATTTTGTCTTACGAAGCGGAGGCGCAAGGCATGACAACCGATGATGTTATTAAAGAACTCGTCATGCGAATTCCTATTCCGTAATTTTTTCCGTAGGGGCAGATCTATGTGTCTGCCCTTACATGATTTATACAAAAAAGCTAAATACCCCGCCGAGTAATCCCCCAATTACCCCACCCCAAACAACTAGCCAACCTAAATGTTCTTTGATAATGGCTTGCACCATTTCTTTAACCAGTTGTGGCGTAAGTTCACTTAAACGTTTATCAATCACAGTTTCAATTTTTACTACTAAATCGCCACTAATTTTTTGTGCGTTCAAACCATGTTGTAACGCGGTTTTAAATTCACTCGAATCCACCATTTCAACTAGCGTTATTTTGACTTTTTCAACAAATGGTTCTTTAAGTGGAGTTAAGGCTTCAACACCACCCATCATCAGCAGCATTGAACCAAAAGGTGATTCTAAAATTGTCACCACTAAACTATCGTAAATTTTGTCGTAATCAACCACGCTTAAAAGTGGCTCTAAATTTAGAATTTTTCCACCGCTTTGTTCTTCGGTTTCGATGAATTGTTCGATATTTTGTGCGGTGAAAAATTGCGACATCATCAAGGTTTTAATCGCTTCTTTGAATTCTTCAAAACGTTCAGGAATTACGCCTGAGCCTTTCAAATAAGGGACTTTTTCAAACAGCATGTGAATGGCTAGCCAGTTAGTAATCGCGCCCGAAAGTGCGAAAAAGCCAACGGAAGTAATAAAACCTGAGCCACTGATCAAACCCAATAACGTTACAAGTAACGCGACGGCATTGGTTGAATAATTTTTGTCGTGAAGCATTTTTTTACAACAAATGAGCATTTTTTAACTCCATAAAAATGTTAAAACAAAATAATTTCGATGTTTCATTATGGGGCATTGATTGAAAATAAAAATCCCTCTTATGAAAAATAGCATTTTAAAACAAAGTTATTTTATTATTTCAATAATCGTTGTATAGTTGAAGCATGAATACACAAAACGTAACTTCTATTTTTGAATCGCTTTCTTCAGCTGTTCGACTTGAGGCTTTTCGGCTTTTAATTAAAAAAGGCGCGGAAGGCATGGTCGCAGGGGAAATTTCAACAGCGTTAAATGTCGCGCCCAATAATTTATCGTTTCATCTAAAAACCCTTACGCAAAACGGCTTAATTTCTGTTGAACAAGAAGGGCGATTTTTACGTTACCGAGCAAATTTACCGCTGATGCAAGAATTGATTCATTATTTAACAGAAGAATGTTGCGCGGGACATCTTGAAAAATGTGTTGAGGTTTCAATTTTGTGTCCAGAAAAATCTGATATTTTTTCAAATGAGGAGGTTTTTATGCAGCAAAAAATTTATAACGTATTGTTTTTATGTACAGGTAATTCGGCGCGAAGCATTATGGCAGAAGGCATTTTAAATCACATTGGCAAAGGACGTTTTCAAGCGTTTAGTGCAGGCAGTATGCCGACAGGTGAAGTCAATGCGTATGCGTTAAAACAGCTCGAAAAAGAAGGCATCGTTTTAGAAAATCCACGTTCTAAAAGTTGGCAAGAATTTGCTGAATCCGATGCGCCACAATTGGATTTTGTTATTACCGTTTGCGACAACGCGGCGGGTGAAGTGTGTCCGATTTGGGCAGGTCAACCAATTACCGCACATTGGGGAGTTTTTGACCCTGCCGCTGCTGAAGAAGAACAAAAAAATATCGCCTTTGCTCAAGCCTTTGCGATTTTGCATCGCCGTATTTCTTTATTTGCATCACTCAACCCATCCAGCTTGAACCAATTAGCATTGGAAACAACCGTGCGTGAAATTGGTTTAGAAAATTAACAAAGGAGTTTGTGTGTCTAAATTTTTTGTTTTATCGAGTGCAATTTTTCTAACCGCTTGTGCGGTGGGTAAAGATTATCAAGAGCCAGTCACACAATTACCAAGCAATTTTAGCCAGGCGCAAAACGGGCTATTTTCAAGCAATGAGGTTGCCGTAAGTTGGTGGCAAATTTTTCAAGATAAACAACTCAACTCACTCATCAATCAATCGTTAAAACATAATTTTGACATTCAAGCAGCAAGCGCGATACTGCGTGAAGCTCGTGAATTATACAGTCAAGCCGAATACAATTTTTTTCCAACTGTAACGGGAAAAGCAGGTTATAACGAGCAACAGCGCAGTGTTGGCGCGTTAAATAATCGTGATTTTGTGCCACGCGATTTAAAACTTTTTAATATGGGTTTTGATGCCTCGTGGGAACTGGATTTATTTGGACGCATTGAACGTAACGTGGAATCCAGCCGTGATGAAATGCAAGCGCAAGAAGCCACGTTGCGTGATGTCAATGTCAGTGTGATTGCTGAAATTGCCCGAAATTATTTTGAATTACGCGGATTGCAAAATCAGCTTTCGGTCTTGAAAGAAAATCTCAACTATCAAACGCAACTGCTGAATTTAATTCGCTCAAAATTCAACAACGGACGTGGCACAGAATTTGATGTTGCCAATGCTGTCGCGCAACTTGACAATTTACGTTCAACCGAACCGAATTTAAATGCCGCGATTCAACGTGCGATTCATCGTTTAAGCGTTTTAACAGGGCAAATTCCTAGCACGTTAACTCAAGAATTAACACCTGTTGCGCCACTTCCTGCAGCACCGAAAAATTTAGCGATTGGCAATCCTGAAACGTTATTGCGTCGTCGTCCAGATATTAAAATTGCCGAGCGTTTATTAGCTTCATCAACAGCAAAAATTGGGGTTGCCACCGCAGATTTATTTCCCAAAGTGACTTTTGTAGGCAACATTTCACTGGAATCTACAACGCTTTCTAATTTGGTTAGCGCGGGAGCGCAAAGTTATTCTTTTGGCCCTCGTATTAGTTGGGCAGCATTCGATTTAGGACGAGTTTATGCGCGAATGAAAGCCGCTGATGCGAATGCCGAAGCGAATTTAGCGCGTTATCAGCAAACCGTTTTGAATGCGTTGGAAGAAACAGAAAACGCACTAAGTAATTATAATCAAGCACTGCAAAGTCAACAGCTACTGGAATCGAGTGCAAAAGCCAGTGAACAAGCGTGTAAATTGGCATTGCTACGTTACAACGAAGGCGTGAGTGATTTTTCCAGTGTTTTGGAAAGTCAATTACAACTCGCGCGTTATCAAAGTCAACTCGCGCAAAATCAAACGACGACGGCAACAACATTGACTGCACTTTATAAAGCTCTCGGTGGTGGCTGGGAAATTACTGAACAGAGATAAGTTCAATGGAAATTTTAATCGTAGCAACAGCGGCTTTTTTAGCCGCAGGTTTAACACTTTTTTCGGGATTTGGACTTGGCACATTATTGATGCCAGTCGTTGCCATTTTTGTCGATGCCGATGTGGCAATTGGCATTACTGCTATCGTGCATTGTGCCAATAATCTGTTCAAATTAGGGCTTTTAGGTAAACAAGCCAATATAGAAGTTATTTTGAAATTCGGTATTCCAGCAATTTTAGCCGCATTAGGTGGTGCGATTTTACTGAGTTGGCTCTCCTCACAATCGGCATTATTTTCGTATTCACTTTTTGGCAATGTTAAAGAAATTACGCTGATTAAGTTAATCATCGGCGGCGTGATTATTTCTTTTGTTGCGCTTGAACTTTCACCTATTTTTTCTTCGTTGACACTTGATAAAAAGTTTTTATCTCTCGGTGGAATAATCAGCGGATTTTTTGGTGGTTTATCAGGACATCAAGGTGCATTTAGAAGTTTATTTTTGCTTAAAGCAGGCTTGAGCAAAGAACAATTTATTGCAACAGGCGTTATTTTGGCGGTAATGGTGGATTTGTCCCGCATGATTATTTACGGATTTGACGCGCTTATTACGCAAAAAAATATTGATTGGATGATTGTAATTACAGCGATACTTGCAGCGTTTATTGGTTCATTCTTTGGTTCACGGTTAATCAAAAAAGTTACCATTCATAGCATTCAAATTCTCGTTTCTGGTTTGTTAGTTGTCATTGCATTCGGGCTAATGACGGGAATTTTTTGATTTAGAAAATGTTGTAACAATTTTTAGTTCCAAAGGATTTTGTTTTGAATAATTTACAAGAAATACGCATCAACATTTTAGGCTGCGATTTTGGCGGCAGTTGGTTTGATTGAATCGTTACTTACACTGAATTTAATCGATGAAATGACCAACACGCGCGGCAAACCAAATCGGGAATGTTTAGCACAAGGCGCGGCAAATATCGTCACAGGATTTTTTGATGGTATGGGCGGGCAAAGCATGATTAACCTTAATAATGGCGCGTTAAAAACAGCGTGTCGGAATATCCTGCAATATCAATTACAAAATTGAACAATTACATTAGCGAAAGGTGTGGCAAGTGCCGCGCAATAGTCAGGTGAAACCTCGATTTTTTGGGTGAACCATTTTTCAACGACGGGTAAATTTAAAAATTGATTGGGCGCATTAACATTGATTTCACAACGATTTAAACCTATCGCAATGCCGCGTCCAATACCTTTCACAACGGCTTCTTTGCGTGTCCAAAAATCATAAAACGATTCAGTTTGTTCATTTTCAGATAATGAAAACCAATAAGTTTGTTCAGAGAATGCGAAGCATTTTTTCACCAAATCGGAAAGCAAACGGCGAAATTTAATTTGTTCGACATCAATCCCAACAGGCATTTCAAAGCTCACGGCAATAAGTAACTTTTTATCCGAATGGGAAACATTAAATTGCCATTGCGAAAAATTGACTAAAAACGGTTTGCCAAATTCACCTCGTTCAATGACTAAATTTTGTTCAGATAAATAATGCGCTAACACTTGCCGCAAAAAAGGTTCCGATTTTTGTGTTGGCGAAATATCGAATTGCCAAATATCAACCGATTTCACGAGTCGCTTTTGAAAGTCTGTCGTTAACGGCTTGCCACGCTTCATTTTGTGGCGGTTTTTCAACCACAATAAAATCGAGTTTAAGCGCATCTAATTCGCGTAATTTGGCATACAAATTTTGCGCGTAAATGATTGGGTCAGAGGGTAAGTGAATGGACGTGCGATTTTGTGTTGAAGGAACCTTTGTACCGCACGTCAAAATACCAATTTTCCGTTGTTCATTTGCAAGTAGTAAAACAGGTAAAAAATCACCACAAAGCACGGCAGGCGTAGTGGGTGCGTAGTGAATTGCCATCATGCCCGCAGTTCTCACGGTGGTTTGTAAAAGTGAATTAGGGATGAAAACTTCAGTTTGTAAAACAGCTTCTAATTCGCGGCGGGTAATTTGCCCAAAGCGCAAAAGCATGGGTTTGTCGCTACTCAAATCGATAATCGTCGATTCCACGCCGATTTGACACGCGCCGCCGTCTAAAATTAAATCTACGTCATCGCCTAATTCATCAGCAACGTGCTGGGCTTGCGTGGGACTAATTCGACAAAAACGATTTGCCGAAGGTGCTGCACAACCGCCACCAAATTGACGTAATAATTCGAGTGCAACGCGATGATTGGGAATTCGTAATGCAACGGTATTTTGTCCGCCTGTCACGATTTCACTTACTTCAGGGCGTTTTTTCAAAATAAACGCCAGTGGAGCAGGGCAAAAATGTTGCGCTAATTTATACGCTGATTCGGGAATATCTTGCGCCCAGTTTTCGAGTTGTTCAACGCTTGCAAGATGCACAATTAACGGATGATTTTCTGGGCGATTTTTAGCAGCAAAAATACGTTTCACCGCGTCAGGATTGCTCGCATCTGCCCCTAAACCATAAACCGTTTCGGTAGGCATTCCGACTAAACCACCATTTTTCAAGCATTGCGCGGCAAGTTCAATGTTTTCAGGTGTGGCTGGTAAAATCGCCATTTTTAACCGACCTGCAACACAATGTGATAATCGAATTCATTAGTGAAAGTTTCCAAAATCGTGTGACCATTGATGCGACACCATGCTGGAATATCTTGCAGAATCCCTGAATCGGTACCAATTATTTCTAAAATTTCGCCTGTAGTGAGTTTTTTCACGGCTTCTTGCGTGCGAATTACAGGCATTGGGCAAAGTAGACGACGGGCGTTTAAGATGTTTTTAACAGGCATGTTGAATAAATAAAATTTACACAGGAATTTTAAAAAATAGTGATTTTAGCACGCTAAAAATTCTTCATCTCGCCTTATGAGTTGTAAATTGCTAATAAAATTGCTGATTTGACGCTTATAACGATTCAATATATTATTATGCAATGCAAAATCGACTTCCCGAAATCATTGATCCCCTACATCTTGCCGACAAACGCGGCGAATTACATGGACAAATTCCACTCAAACAATTCACTCGGTTGACTGAAAATCTGGTCAATAGCGAAGGCGTTGTCGGCGTTGATTTGTATTTTGGACGCGAGGGCAGATTAGCAAAAATTGATGGTAATTTGAAAACAACGTTGCAACTTCAGTGTCAAAAATGCCTTAACGCGGTTGAATTAAGAATTGAACACAGCGTGAATTTAGGGATTGCAAAAACGTTTGAACAAGTTGAACGTTTACCTGAAACGGTTGAACCCTTGTTACTTGAAGACGAAACGATTGCGTTAATTGATCTTGTCGAAGACGAATTATTGTTAAATTTACCCGATTATCCTAAACACGCTCACGACTGTGTTGAGAGCGAAATAATCAAAAAATATACCGCTACTTTTGAAGAAGTTGCGAATGAAAAACCTAATCCATTTTCTGTTTTAGCCAATTTACTGGAGAATCCCAATGGCAGTACAAAAGAGTAAAGTTACACGTTCAAGACGTGGTCAACGTCGTTCACATGACGCATTAACTGCAAAAACTTTGTCAACCGATCCAATCACAGGTGAAATTCATTTGCGTCATCACATGACACCAGACGGTTATTTCAAAGGTCGTCAAATCGTTGGCACAGCTGTTGAAATTGACTAAGCGTCAAACACACAGATAAAAATATACGCCGAATCAGAGCTTTCTGATTCGGCTTCTTTTTATGTACTACGGAGCGATTGATTAGCCGTGAGTTTAATAATTTCAATTGATGCAATGGGCGGTGATTTTGGCGTTGATGTAACGGTGCCAGCTTCTCTTGCCTGTTTGCAGGAAAACCCCGCTTTGGGCTTGATTTTGGTCGGCGACGAAGCCGTTTTAAATCCTTTGCTCTCGCAATCTTTGCCGATTTACGGCGAGCGTTTAACGATTCAGCATGCCTCGCAAAAAGTTGAAATGGACGAATCGCCATCAAAAGCTCTAAAAAATAAAAAAGATTCCTCGATGCGTGTGGCAATCAATCTTGTCCGAGATGGACGCGCTGATGCGTGCGTGAGTGCTGGTAATACTGGAGCATTGATGGCAACGGCGCGTTTTGTGTTGAAAATGCTCAACGGCATTGATAGACCTGCCATTATTTCTACAATGCCATCGATTTTTGGTCACACTTATATGCTCGATTTGGGCGGAAATGTCGATTGTGAAGCCGAGCATTTATTTCAATTTGCAATTATGGGCAACGAGCTTGTTAAAGCTATTGAAGGTATCGAAAATCCACAAGTTGGCTTGCTCAACATTGGCGAAGAAGACGTAAAAGGCAACGAACAAGTCAAAGCAGCGGCAAAATTATTAGAAGAATCCCACCTCAATTACATTGGTTATGTCGAAGGAAATTCGATTAACGCAGGTCATGCAAAAGTCGATTTAATCGTTTGTGATGGTTTCGTGGGCAATGTGGCGTTGAAATCGATTGAAGGTGCGGCAAAAATGATAGGCACAGTTTTAAAAGAATCGTTTGGCAAAAATATATTCACAAAACTGGCTGGTTTAGTGGCTTATCCTGTTTTACAAATGATTAAAAAACGTATTGACCCACGTCTTTACAACGGTGCAAGTTTCTTAGGTTTGCGTGGTTTAGTGATTAAAAGTCACGGCGGTGCGGACGTTTTAGCATTCAAAACCGCAATTAAACTTGCTGAAGTCGAAGTGCGCCACAATGTTATTCAAAAAATTTCCGATCAAGTCGAAGCGATTTTAGCCCAGCGAGTTGCACCATGAATTACAGTCGAATCATAGGCACAGGTGGTTATTTGCCTGAACGCATTTTAACCAACGAAGAATTAGCGAAAACCGTCGAAACCTCACACGAATGGATTGTCGAACGCACTGGCATTCATAGTCGTCGAATTGCCGCGCAGCACGAAACCGCCGCAAGTATGGCAGAAATCGCCGCATCGCAAGCGGTTAAAGCCGCGCAAATTGAAGCCAATGACATTGATTTAATTATCGTTGCAACAGGAACGCCCGATTGTGTTTATCCCAGCACTGCCTGTTTACTGCAACACCGTTTAGGCATTCGACACGGCGTAGCATTTGATATTCAAGCGGCGTGTAGTGGTTCGATTTTCGCGTTAAGCATCGCTGACCAATACATCAAATCAGGTGCCGCAAAAACAGTGTTAATCGTCGGTAGTGAAATTTGTTCACGCATTACCGATTGGACAGATAGAGGTACTTGTATTTTATTTGGTGACGGTGCGGGCGCGATGATTTTGCAAGCTAGCGAAACCGCAGGTATTTTATCAACGCACATTCATTCTGATGGGCAATACGAAGATTTATTGTATTGTCCAAATCCGCAAGCAAAAGGTAATCTTGAAACGGCAGGCTACATTTCAATGCGCGGTAATGAAGTATTTAAAGTTGCAGTGAATACGCTAGGACGCATTGTTGATGAAACGCTCGAAGCGCACGACATGGATAAATCGGAAATTGATTGGCTTGTGCCGCATCAAGCGAACATTCGGATTATTTCAGCGACGGCGAAAAAATTAAAAATGTCGATGGAGCAAGTGGTTGTCACGCTGGAAACACAAGGGAATACTTCGTCAGCATCGGTTTTACTCGCGTTTAATGAAGCGGTGCGTGATGGTCGAATTCAACGTGGACAAACTGTGTTACTTGAAGCGTTTGGAGCGGGATTTACTTGGGGTAGTGCGTTGGTTCGGTATTAAATTTGAGTAAAGTAATTATTAAAAATCAATACACTATCATGCTAATTAGCCTTGATTTTACGAGTGTTAAGATTCTGATTTTTTACACATGATTAAATTTATTTGGGATAAATTAAAAGCCGAATCAAATTTCAAAAAACATGGAATCTCTTTTGAAGAGGCAAAATCTGTTTTTTACGATGAATTTGCTATTCAATTTTATGATGCGGCACATTCTCAAAATGAAGATCGCTTTTTAATGCTTGGAATGAGTAATCAATCAAAATTGCTTTTGATTTGTCACTGCGAGCAGGATTCTGGACATTCAATTCGTATAATTTCAGCGCGTAAAGCAACAAAAGAAGAATCTAAACATTATTCAAGGGGTCAATCATGAAAGCAGAATATGATTTGTCTATGATGAAATCACGCAAAAATCCTTATGCCTCAAAATTGGAGACAGCCGTAAATCTTCAATTAGGTAGTGATGTTTTAAAGTATTTTCAAGATATGGAAACGGAGTTAGGCATTCCTTATGAAAGTCTAATCAATTTATATTTGCGTGATTGCGTTTTACAAAAAAAGAAAATGACAGTTGTTTGGTAACTATTTTTGCAGATTTAATTTTTCACCACTTTCTATTTAAAAAACTATGGCTCAGTATATTTATTCAATGAATCGGGTGGGCAAAATTGTTCCGCCTAAAAAATACATTCTCAAAGACATTTCACTGTCTTTTTTTCCTGGTGCAAAAATCGGTGTTTTGGGTTTAAACGGTTCAGGAAAATCGACGTTACTCAAAATCATGGCGGGTTTAGACAAAGAAATCGAAGGCGAAGCGATTCCGCTCAAAGGCATTAACATCGGTTATTTGCCGCAAGAACCGCAACTCGACCCAAACAAAACTGTTCGAGGCAATATCGAAGAAGCGGTAGCCGAAATTAAAAATGCGCTCGCGCAACTTGACCAAGTTTATTTAGATTACGCCGCCGAAGATGCCGATTTTGACAAACTCGCCGCTGAACAAGCCCGTTTAGAAGACATTATTAACGCTTGCGACGGTCACAATTTAGATCGCAAATTGGAAGTTGCCGCTGATGCGCTTCGTTTGCCTGAATGGGATGCCGATGTCACAAAATTATCAGGTGGTGAAAAACGTCGTGTCGCTTTGTGCCGTTTGTTACTTTCAAATCCTGATATGTTGCTGCTTGACGAACCAACAAACCATTTAGACGCTGAATCGGTTGCGTGGCTTGAACGCTTTTTACATGATTACACGGGAACTGTTGTTGCCGTGACGCATGACCGTTATTTCTTAGACAACGTTGCAGGCTGGATTTTAGAACTTGACCGTGGCTCAGGTATTCCGTGGGAAGGCAACTATTCAAGCTGGCTTGAACAAAAAGGCGCACGTTTATTGTTAGAAGAAAAACAAGAATCTGCGCGTCAAAAAGCCATGAAAGAAGAGTTGGAATGGGTACGTTCTGGCACAAAAGGTCGTCATGCGAAAAGCAAAGCGCGTTTAGCGCGTTTTGAAGAATTATCGTCAGCTGAAACCCAAAAACGTAACGAAACGCAAGAAATTTATATTCCACCTGGTCCTAGATTGGGTGATGTCGTTATCGAAGCTAACGGTATTTCTAAATCCTTTGGTGACAGATTATTGTTTAGCGATTTAAGTTTCAAATTACCACCTGGTGGCATTGTTGGGATTATCGGCGCGAACGGTGCAGGTAAAACGACGTTATTTAGAATCATGGCTGGATTTGAACAACCCGATTCAGGCGAGTTAAAAATCGGTGAAACGGTAAAACTCGCTTACGTTGACCAAATGCGCGACGACATGGATGCGAAAAAAACCGTGTTTGAAGAAGTTTCCGAAGGCTTGGATATGGTAACAGTTGGCACTTATCAAACGCCTTCACGCGCGTATTTGGGACGTTTCAATTTCAAAGGTGGCGACCAACAAAAATTCATCGGTGATTTGTCAGGTGGTGAGCGAAATCGCGTCCATTTAGCGAAATTGCTCAAAATCGGCGGTAACGTTTTATTACTCGACGAACCAACGAACGATTTAGACGTTGAAACCTTGCGAGCATTGGAAGAAGCGATTGAAAACTTCCCAGGTTGTGCTGTTGTGATTTCGCATGATCGTTGGTTCTTAGACCGTATCGCCACACACATTTTAGCGTTTGAAGGCGATAGTCAAGTCGTTTGGTTTGAAGGTAATTATGCCGATTACGAAGCAGATCGTCATCGTCGTTTAGGTACCGATGCCGACGCGCCAAAACGTTTGAAATATAAAAAATTGTCCTAACATAAAAAAGGCGCGAGTTATTCGCGTCTTTTTCATTCTCTTCAATGTTGATTTTAGGAGTTTTAAAAATGCGTAAAATTTTTACTTCTTTGTTATTTGTCGCAAGCGCAAGTTCGGCGTTAGCGGCAACTACAACTTCAGCGCAATTGCCAGCGATTGCGGAAATTCAAACCAGTGTTGGTACTGTTACGATACAACTCAATCATGATAAAGCTCCGATTAGTTCAAAAAATTTTTTGGATTATGTGAATAGTGGTTTTTATAAAAATACGTTTATCCATCGCTCCGTAAAGGATTTTGTTGTTCAAGGTGGCGGTATGGACGCAAAAACGATGCAATTTAAAGAACCCAAAACACCCATTGTCAGCGAGGCAGGTAACGGTTTAAGTAATCTAAAAGGTACCGTTGCGATGGCACGAACCAATGATCCGAATTCGGCAACATCACAGTTTTATTTCAATTTGAAAGATAATTTAGTGCTTGATAAAGATGCGCCACTTGATGATCAAGGCACAAAAAGCGCGGGTTATACTGTTTTCGGTGAAATCATTGCAGGTCTTGATGTAGTTGAAAAAATTGGCAATTACACAACCATTGCCACAGGTTATAGCGAGGGTGTGCCATTTAGTGAAGTTACCGATTGTGGTTTTAATTTTTGTTTGAAAAAAGTCATCATCGAAAATGTTTATACTAGCAATGTAGTTGACACACTTAATTCAATTACTCGTGTAACTGTCAACGGAACAGGTGGGCGCATTGTTAGCCAACCTACTGGTATTAGTTGCATTGCAAGTAGCAAATCTTGCACATTGAAAAAATCTTTTGGCACTGCCGTGACGCTGAATGTCAAAGTGTCAAAAGGCTATGAATTTAAGGGGTGGACGGGTGATTGTTCAGGCAACAACGTCGCATTAACGCTCGATACTAAAACGAAAAATAATAATTGCACCGCAACATTTGGCAAAATTGGCGCGTAATGCAATTCAACAGCATTGATTTAAAACTAACACCTTGAAAATTATGAATAATGTCCAAGATATTTCTAGCTCAATGACTTCTAGCGAAAAACGCGCAATCGGCTCACTAGCCAGTGTTTATGCGTTGCGAATGCTAGGACTGTTTATGATTTTGCCCGTGCTATCGCTCTTTGCCAAAGAACTCGACGGAGCAACGCCAACGTTAATTGGGCTAGCAATGAGCATTTACGGTTTGCCGCAAGTGGTATTGCAAATTCCATTCGGTTTGTTTTCTGATAAATTTGGACGCAAAAAACTCATTATTATCGGGTTAGTTTTATTTCTTGCGGGCAGCATTGTTGCCGCGCTTTCGGGCGATATTTACGGCGTTTTAATTGGTCGCGCTTTACAAGGTGCGGGTGCGGTTTCTGCGGTTATCATGGCGTTAGTGGCTGATTTAACGCAAGAAGTTCATCGAACCAAAGCGATGGCAATGATTGGCGTAAGTATCGGTATGGCATTTGGAGCAGGAATTATCGGTGGTTCAATCATTGCCGCCACGTTTGGTGGTCTGCACTCCGTTTTTTGGGCAAGTGCAATTTTGACTGTACTGGCAATTTTGGCGGTGCTGTTTTTAGTGCCAAATCCACAAAAAACAAAATTGCATCGTGACGCGGAATTTGTGCCATCAGAAGCGATGAAAGCGTTGAAAAATGCTGAGCTTTTACGACTTGATTACGGTATTTTCATTTTACATTTGATTTTAATGGCAATTTTTGTCGTCGTTCCAACTTTGATGCACGATGCGGGGCTTGAAAAAGGCAGTGAATGGCAAGTTTATTTACCCGTATTTGTCGGTTCAATGGCATTGATTGTTCCATTCATCATCTTGGCAGAAAAAAAACGTAAAATGAAAAAAGTGTTTTTAGGTGCGATTGCCACACTTTCGATTGCAGGCATCGGTTTTGCGCTGTTTCACGAAAATTTAACCATGTTAATTGTGTTTTTAAGCGTGTTTTTTTGCGGGTTCAATTTACTTGAGGCCACTTTGCCCTCGCTAGTTTCAAAAACTGCGCCTGCCGATTTAAAAGGCACAGCAATGGGCGCATATTCAAGCTCGCAATTTTTAGGTTTATTTTTTGGTGGCATTATTGGCGGTTGGTTCAACGGTCAATTTGGCGTAACAGCGGTATTTTTAGCTTGTGCAGGACTTGCGGCGAGTTGGTTTGCCGTTTCATTTTTTATGAAAGAACCACGCTATTTAGCCGGTTTGTTGATTTCAATTGAAGCAATGAGCAAAAATGATGCAGATATTTTTGTTTATGAATTAGCAAAAGTAACAGGGATTGTTGAAGTTGTTTTGCATCATGAAGAAGCGGTAGTTTATTTAAAAGTTGAGAACGTGCAATTGGATAAAGAACGTTTGCAAATACTGATTAACGAGCATATTCGCGCATTTCAAGATGTTGTTGCATCATGAATGAAATTCGAAAATATCATTGGGGCGTAGAAAATACCGTTGCACAGCTGCGTGATTTGCGCGTGCAATCGCTTGAAAATCGCAAGCGTCGCAATAAACCGCCAAAACTTCCCTCACGAAAGGAATTACAAGACATTTTAGATGGTTTGTGTGCCGTGCTTTTTCCCAATCGTTTAGGTCGCCCTGATTTAACCGAAGAAGGCATTGATTATTTTGTCGGTTTTACGCTTGATCGTGTGTTACATGATTTGTTCAAACAAATTCGCCGCGAGTTGCAATTTATTTCAGGAAGCGAGGGTATTGATGAAGCCGCGCATTCAAAAGCCATTGAAATTACCCGATTATTTAACGCGCAATTGCCAAAAGTACGCGCGTTAATTGATAGCGATATTCAAGCCGCTTATGAAGGCGATCCTGCTGCGCGAACGCCCGATGAAGTGCTGGTTTGTTATCCAGGTTTGATGGCGGTGATTTATCAGCGTTTAGCGCATATTTTGTATGAAAATGGCGCACCACTCGTGGCACGCATGATGACTGAACTCGCGCATTCAGCAACGGGCATTGATATTCACCCAGGTGCGAAAATTGACGAAAGTTTTTTTATTGATCACGGTACAGGCGTTGTGATTGGCGAAACAACGATAATCGGGCGAAATGTACGTTTATATCAAGCGGTTACATTGGGCGCAAAACGCTTTGAAAAAGCCGAAGACGGTAGTTTGGTAAAAGGTAATTTGCGTCATCCCATTGTTGAAGATGATGTTGTTATTTATGCGGGAGCAACAATTTTGGGACGTGTAACGATTGGCAAAGGCTCTGTCATTGGCGGCAATGTTTGGTTAACGCATAGCGTTGAACCGCGTAGCGTGATTACCCAAGCAAGTGAACGTAGTGAATAAATCTACTTTTTTTCATGCTCAATTCTGCTATCTTTGCCCGTTTAAAAAATTAGCAATGCTTTAATTGAATCTAAAAAACAAAAAGGTGTGCGTGTGAACATATTTAAAAAACTCATTTTAGCTACAGCCATTGGAACGTGTTTTGCGCCTGCGGTAAATGCTGAAATGTCGATTGAAATTACAGAAGGCATTGAAAGTGCGATGCCAATTGCGATTGTGCCATTTGCGTCACAAGGTGTTCCACTTGATGTCAGTAGCGTGGTAGATTCGGATTTATCGCGTAGTGGTTATTTCAAAACCTTGCCCGCGCAACGAATGCCAGCACGTCCAACGTCAGCCGATGGAATTAACTTTGCCGATTGGCAAGCAGCTGGGCAAAATTACGTTGTAATTGGGCGTGTGTTACCAAATGGCAGTCAATACAACGTGGAATTTCAGCTTTTTGATGTGGCAAGCGGTTCGCAATTGATTGGCTATCGAATGTCTGCAGCAGATTTACGCAAAGCGGGGCATCACATTAGTGATTTAATTTATGAAAAATTGCTTGGCAAAAAAGGTATTTTTAGTGGACGAATTGCTTACATTACTAGCGCACGGCAAGGTAATCAGCGTTTGCATAAATTGATTGTTGCTGATGCCGATGGCGCGAATGCACAAGCCATTGCTTCTTCAGTTGAACCGCTAATGTCGCCTGCTTGGTCGCCAGATGCGAAACGCATTGCGTATGTATCATTTGAAAATAAAACCGCGTCAATTATCACGCAAACTTTAGCCTCAGGTCAGCGTGAAAAAGTTGCTGAATTTCCAGGTATTAACGGCGCACCTGCGTGGTCGCCTGATGGGGCAAAGTTGGCGGTAACATTATCAAAAGATGGTAATCCTGATATTTTCGTTTTGGATTTAATTACTCGTAATGTGAAAAAAATAACTAATAACCGCGCCATTGATACGGAGCCAACGTGGTCGCCTGATGGTCGCAGTATTGTTTTCACTTCCGATAGAGGTGGCAAACCTCAGCTTTACTCGATTCCTGCACAAGGTGGCGAGGAAAAACGGATTACTTTTAGTGGGAGTTACAACGCTCGTGCGAGTTTTTCACCTGACGGTAAATTGATCACGATGGTTCACGGTAACGGGGGCGATTATCGCATCGGCGTAATGGATGCAAATTCAAAATCAATCAGTGTCTTAACTTCAGGACCTTTAGACGAATCACCGAGTTTTGCTCCAAATGGCAGCATGGTTTTATACGCTTCTCGTAAAGGTAGTACAGGTTATTTATCCGCCGTTTCTATCGATGGTAGAATGCAGCAGAAATTAACTTTTGACAGTGCCGAAGTGCGTGAACCTGCATGGTCGCCGAAATAAACAATTTTTAGCCTTTAAACATTTTGGGAACAATGAAAACAATGAAATTTAAAAAAATAGTGACTGTTGTTGCTCTTGCAAGCACTTTAGCATTAGCAGGCTGTAGTGGTGATGAAGAAAAAGATGCGAGTTTAACTGATGGTAGTTTAAACAGTGCGAACGGCTTGAACGATGCGTCAACCAATGGATTTAACGATGGTTCAGGTATTAACGGCAGTCGTTTTGGTGGTGCAAATGGCGGACGTTTTGGACAGGGCGGCATGGGCGCAGATGGTTTACCGCCTGAATTTAGCGACCCAAATAACCCGCTTTCAAAACGCACGATTTATTTCATGCTTGACAGCAGTCAAGTTCAACCTGAATTTATTCCTGTTATCGCGGCACATGCACGTTATTTGATTGCAAATCCAAGTCGTCGTGTTGTATTGGAAGGCAATTGTGACGAACGCGGATCGCGTGAATACAACATTGCTTTAGGTGAGCAACGCGCAAAATCCATTGCCGCTATGTTTAGGGCGCAAGGTGTTTCAGAAAGTCAATTAAATGTCGTTAGTTATGGGGAAGAAAAACCCGTCGCAGAAGGGCATGATGAATCAGCTTGGGAATTAAATCGTCGCGTTGAAATTGCTTATTAAAATGAAAAAATTACCCACGCTTTTATTTTGTTGCGTGAGTTCGTTTGCAATTGCAGATTCGCTCGCGCCTGTAATTGATAATTCAAATTATCCCGTCGGCGCACCCGCTCAAATGCCTGTACCTGCTGTGCCTGTAAATAGTACCTTTGAATTGATGTCACGTTTGGACGAAGCGCAGTCTGAAATTCAACAATTACATGGCAAACTTGAAGAACAAGCCTACTTGATTGCAGAATTAAAAAAGAAACAATCGTCAATGTATGCCGATTTCGATGATCGTTTGCAACAAGTTGAAAGTAAATTAAGCGGTGCAAAACCAGCTGTTACAGAAGCACCTGTCGCTGAATCTACAGAATCTACACCACCTACAAAATCTGCCGCAAGTTCAGAACCTGCGGCAAGTGCTGGGTCATCGGATGAAAAAAAACAACCTTATCAACAAGCCTTTGAAGCCTTGCGAAATGGTCAGGTCACGCAAGCCATAGAACAATTCAACACACTGCTCGATCAAGACCCAAAAAACATTTATGCGAATAATGCCCAATTTTGGCTAGGTAAAGCGTATCGAATTAGCAAAGATTCCGCCTCTGCAAAAAAAGCCTTTTCTGCATTGTTAGAAAAATATCCTTCGAGTCAAAAAGTGCCAGAAGCCTTAGTTGAATTAGGTGCAATTGAAGCCGAGCAAAAAAATTCAGCGAAAGCCAAAGAGTATTTAACGCGCGTGATTACTGATTTTCCGACCTCAAAATCTGCTGAACTTGCAGCGAAAAAATTGCAACAACTCAATGGCACGCCAAACTAAATGCTACGGATTAGCGAGATTTTTTATTCTTTACAAGGTGAATCCAACACGGTCGGTTTGCCGACTGTGTTTGTTCGCTTAACGGGCTGTCCTCTGCGCTGTAATTATTGCGATACCACTTATGCGTTTTCAGGTGGACAAAAAATGTCACTCGAAAACATTTTTGCTGAAATTCAAAAATATGATTGCAAAACAGTTTGTGTTACAGGCGGCGAACCTTTAGCGCAACCCGCATGTTTAGAGCTTTTAGAAAAATTAGCAGACGAAAATTTTACCGTTTCACTTGAAACTAGCGGCGCGTTAGACATTTCAAAAGTGGATAAACGAATCATTAAAGTCATGGATTTAAAAACGCCAAGTTGTGGCGAAGTGGAAAAAAATCGTTATGAAAATATCGAGTTTTTAACCGCGCAAGACCAAGTTAAATTTGTGATTGCTGATGACGAGGATTACATCTGGGCAAAAAAAATGATGACCGATTACGATTTGCCAAGGCGTTGCCAAATTTTATTTTCGCCTGTTGTGCCAACGCAAAATCCAACACAACTCGCCGAAAAAATTTTAGCGGATAGATTGCCCGTGCGCTTTCAAATTCAACTTCACAAACTCTTGTGGCAAGACGCACAAGGAAAATAAATGCAAAAAAAAGCAGTCGTTTTACTTTCAGGTGGTTTAGATTCTGTAACCGTTTTAGCCATGGCAAAAGCACAAGGCTATGAATGTTATGCACTCAGTTTTGATTATGGGCAACGCAATAAAGCTGAATTACAAGCAGGTGAAAAAATTGCCGCAGATTATGGTGTAACACGAAAAGTTGTCAGTTTAGGATTGGGAACAATCGGTGGCAGTGCGTTGACCGATTCACAAATCGCTGTGCCACAAAGTTTAGAAACAGGTATTCCCGTCACTTATGTTCCCGCACGAAATACCGTTTTTTTATCGCTTGCACTCGGTTGGGCAGAAGTGTTACACGCCCAAGATATTTTTATCGGCGTGAATGCGGTTGATTATTCGGGTTATCCTGATTGCCGCCCTGAATTTATTGCCGCGTTTGAAACGATGGCAAATTTAGCCACCAAAGCTAGTGTTGAAGGTGAACCGTTTAAAATTCACACCCCACTGATTCATTTGAGCAAAGCACAAATTATTGAAGCTGGGACAAAGTTGGGCGTAGATTATCGACAAACCGTTTCTTGTTATTCTGCCAACGAAAATGGTGAGGCTTGCGGAACATGTGATGCGTGTCGATTACGCAAAGCAGGATTTGAAGCAGCTGGCATTGCTGATTCAACACGCTACACGGCAAATATATCGTAATGAAGGGCAAATATAATTTGCGCTACAGTTTTTTTTATTTTTACACAACGAGGCAACACCATGAGCAAAGAAATTTCTAGCACCACCTTGATGTATTCAATTTTAGCCGTGAATAGCGAAGCAGACATTCAACGCGATTACCTTGATTCTGACGAAATCCCAGCCGATGACATCGAAAACGAAGAAGGTATTTTGGACGATTTAGAACAAGCATTGATGGAACTCATCGACGTTTATAAAAGTCGTTGCAAAGCTGAACCTGATTTACCATCAATTGATGAATTACTCGGCGGCGCAGAATAAATGACCACGATTTATGGCATTCCTAACTGCGACACGGTCAAAAAAGCGCGTGTTTGGTTTGATGAAAACCAAATCGAATACACCTTTCACGACATTCGCAGTCAAGGTTTGACGCTCGAAACGTTAAAACAATTTGCCGCTAGGCTTGAAGATTGGCAAATTTTGCTGAACCGTAAAGGCATGACGTGGCGCAAACTCACACCGCAGCAGCAACAACTTTGCACCAGCATTGAAACCGCATTGCCGTTAATTACTCAAAATCGTACCTTGATGAAACGCCCTGTTATTGATAACGGGGCAGTTTTTCTGGTCGGTTTTGATACGCGCATGTACGAAAAACATTTTTTATGACAGACACGTTAGAACTTTTAAAAGAGCTGATTCAACGCGAATCCGTTACGCCAAATGATGCGGGTTGTTTAGATTTAATCGCCAATCGTTTAACGCCGTTAGGTTTTGTTGATGAACGATTAAATTTTAATGACACTGAAAATATGTGGCTACGTCGTGGTGACGCAAAACCGTTGTTTGTGTTTTTAGGTCATACAGACGTTGTGCCTGTTGGGGCATTGAACTTGTGGGAATCGCCACCGTTTGAGCCAACCATTCGTGACGGTCAGTTGTACGGACGTGGCGCAGCGGATATGAAAGGCGGGATTGCCTGTTTTATTACGGCGGTTGAACGATTTGTTAAAAATTATCCAAATCATGCTGGCTCAATTGCGATTATGCTCACCAGTGATGAAGAAGGAGCGGCAACGAATGGCGTAGTCAAAGTCGTTGACGTGCTTGAAAAACGTGGCGATAAAATTGATTGGTGTTTAGTCGGCGAACCATCGAGCGATAAGCAAATTGGTGACGTAATTCGTGTTGGGCGACGTGGTTCGCTCAATGCAAATTTAACTGTTCACGGCATTCAAGGTCACGTTGCGTATCCCGAAATTGCTGACAATCCGATTCATAAAATCACACCCGCGTTAAACGATTTGGTGAATGAAGTTTGGGACGAAGGCAACGAATTTTTCCCAGCCACCAGTTTGCAAATTTCAAACATTCACAGCGGTGCGGGTGCGGAAAATGTGATTCCAGCGAATGCGAATGTGCAGTTTAATTTGCGTTTTAGCACTGAATTAACTGATGAAATCATCAAACAACGCACAACTGAAATTTTAAATCGACATAATTTGAAATATGACATTGTGTGGCGTTTGTCGGGAAATCCGTTTTTAACCTCAAATGGCGCGTTGATTGATGCGGCGCACAGTGCAATTAAAAACGTCACAGGCTTTGAAACCGTTGACGACACGGGTGGCGGCACATCTGACGGACGTTTTATTGCTCCAACAGGCGCACAAGTTATCGAACTCGGCGCGTTGAACGCGAGTATTCACAAAGTCAACGAACACATTGGCATTGCCGATTTAGATGTTTTAAGCAAAATTTACGAGCGGATGTTAATTGAATTGCTTTAAAAAAAAACAACGTGGTTTTTCACTATTGGAAATGATTATTGCGTTTTCGATTTTGGCAGTGTCGCTGGGAATCTTACTTAGAATTTTTTCGTCAGGCATCACGACCGCACAAGTCGCTGACGACTACACTAATGCAGTGCAAATTGCCAATAATTTACTGGCAAAAACAGGCGTTGAAAAACCACTAAAACTAGGTGAAGAATTGGGCGAGGAAAATGATTTTTATCATTGGCGCGTGCGTGTGAGTCAAAAAACTTTTGTTTCACCCGAATTGGATTTACGCGGCTTGCCTGTCGAATTATTTAACGTGAATGTGCTAGTTTGGTGGGGCGATGATGCTAAAACCGATGATCGCGTTTTAGAACTTAACACCGTAAAACTCGCCCCACCGCCTGAAATTTAAGACAATAAATCCATTTCGCTAGATTTGTCGTAATCCACACCAATACTGACAATAAAGCTGCTTGCTTCTTCAATATCCATTTTCGATTTTACAACTTTGCTTTTATCAACAATTACCGTAAAACCTGAAGTTGGATTCGGTGACGTTGGCACAAACAACACATATTTATCATTGTGTCGATTTGTCACATACGCGGGAACCCACAGCCCTTCTTTTGGGTACTCAACATAAACCACTTCTTTGGCAACTGCTTTATCTTGTGAAGAGAACATGCTCAATACTTTTTTCAGCACGCGATAAATGGTATTCAAAAAGGGAATTTTTTCGATAATTCCGTCGATTAACGCTAAAAACCAAACGCGCCCTTCAATGGCTAATTTATGCCCAATTGAAATTAAAACGATACAACTCAAGGTCAAAAAGATAATGGTGTAAATCGTATTATCTGCATAACCGTAGACAAAGCGCACCATGTCCGCGAGTAATTCTTTGGTGAAAAACAGAATTTTAATAACGATTGCCAGCGGAATAACTGCCAAAATACCGATTAAAAAGTAGTTTAAGAGTCTTTTTATTTTTTCTTTCATAACTCAATCCTCCTTATAAAAATGATGTGAAATCAATCATCATTCGCGCTGTAATCGGTTCAAAGGAAAAGCACATTGAAAGCAACTACCTTCACCTAATTTACTGCGAATAATGAGCTGTGCATCATGCCGCATTAAAACGTGTTTCACAATCGCTAATCCTAATCCTGTGCCACTGATTTTTTTATCACGTTTAGTTTCGACTCGATAAAACCGTTCTGTAACACGCGAAATATCAGCAGGTGCAATGCCTTCGCCGTTGTCTTTGACTTCTAAAAAACCACCATTTTCGTTCGTGTACCAGTGAATTTTTACTAGAGAATTTTCAGGCGAATACTTAAGCGCGTTGCCGAGTAAATTTGTAAAGGCACTGCGTAATTCATTTTCTTCACCCAGCAGATGTGCGTTTGAATCTAAAATCAATTCAATACGTCCAATTTCAAGCATAGCTTCATGTTCATGGCAAATTTGATTCAGTAAAACGGAAATATCGACATTTTCATGTTTTTTACCTTTCGTTTCTAAATGTGCAAGCAACAGCAAATCATCCACTAAATGTTGCATTCGCTCGGTTTGCCCTTGCATATTTGTCAGCGAAGTTGTGAGCAACGGTGAATCACAATCATCCATATCTTGCAGGGTTTCAATATAGCCTTTTAAAACGGTGAGTGGCGTGCGTAATTCGTGTGAAACGTTAGCGACAAAATCTTTTCGCATACGTTCCATTTTTTTTAGTTGCGTCACATCTTGCGCGAGAAGTAATCGCAAACCTGCGCCGTAATTGATAATTCGTACAGCTAAGATAATTTGATTATTTTGTGGGGCAGGCAAAATTACAGGTTCATCATAATTCTTTGATTTGAGATAAGCGATAAATTCAGGAAAGCGAATTAAATTCGGAATGCGCTGACCTTTGTCACCTGGACGCAAACCTAAAACTTCCCGTGCCGCTTTATTTGCCCATTCTATTTCATCATTTTGGTTTAAAACTACCGCCGCATCAGGCAAGGCTTCAGTCGATTCACGAAATTGATCGACCATTTTGCTGAGTTTCTTTTTGCGACGTTTATTATTTTTTTTGATTCGATAAACGTGATAATAAATTTCTTCCCAAACTCCTGTCGTTTTGGGGTAATTGCCGTGACCACCTGTGCGAATCCATTTTTCAAATCGATGAATTTGGCGCAAATGTTGAAAAAACAAGAAAAAAACTAACGCAAGTAGCAACGGGACAAATAATTTTGTGAATAAGCCAATAATGCAAATTATGGTAAATAACAGCAAAAAAGTAATAATTTCACGTCGCCAAATGTTCATGTTTGATTCTACAATCTATTGCGTTACTGAAAATCGATAGCCAAAACCGCGTACAGTTTGCACTAATTCTTCACGTCCGTAAGTTTCTAAAATTTTACGCAATCGACGAATATGCACATCAACCGTGCGTTCTTCGATATAAACACTGCGCCCCCAAACTTGATCGAGTAATTGGGTGCGATTGAAAACTTTATCAGGATGGGTCATAAAAAATTGCATCAAACGAAATTCGGTCGGACTGACTTCCACATTTTGATCGGCAATTGTTAAACGATGCTGCTCAGTATCAAGAACCAAATCACCAACGGTAATTTGAGGCGACCATTGATGTTTGCTACTACGTCGTAAAACTGCCCGCAAACGTGCCACTAATTCGCGCGGCGAAAATGGTTTAGTCATGTAATCATCAATGCCACAACCAAAACCACGAATTTTATCTTCTTCTTCGCCGCGTGCGGTGAGCATGATAATTGGCAATTCTTGATAAATTTCTTCTTTGCGAAGTCTTCGCGCCCATTCCACGCCACTTACCTTTGGTAACATCCAATCCAGCAAAATCAAATCAGGCAAAGTGTCATTTAAAAATCGCTGCGCTTCTTCAGCGGTGGCTACCGCGTGAACGGTAAACCCCGCTTGTTCTAAAACAACGACGAGCATTTCTCGAATCGCGTCTTCGTCTTCAACCACGAGAATAATAAAATTAGGCATATACGTCTTAAGCAAAAATTAAAAATGTCATTCTAGCAACGGTTTTGTGACCATTTGATTACGACTTTTCGTTTTTGTGACTATTTGATTACATTTTTTCGTGCAACTTTAAAAATCGTGCATAACGGACGGATGAAATTTCCGCATTGTCAACTGCGACTCGAACTGCACAACCTTTGTCTTGATGATGTGAACAATCGTTAAATTTGCAATGTTTCAAAAAAGGCTGAAATTCTCGATAACCTTGTGCGAGTTGTCCGCGTGAAATATCAGCAAGTCCAAAAATAGCCACACCTGGTGAATCAATTAAATCTCCACCTTCAGGTAAATGATAAAGCGTCGCTGCTGTCGTGGTATGTCTGCCGTGTTTGGTGGTTGCGGAAACCGTGTTGGTTTTTAAATTTTTGTCTGGAATGAGCGCGTTAGTGAGTGACGATTTTCCCACACCAGATTGCCCTGTAAAAATGCTGGTTTGTCCATACAGAGCTTGTTTTAATTCAGTTAACGTTTCTGGCAAATTTGCACTGACACGAAATAATTCATAACCGAGTGCAACATAATTTTCTAATTCTTGTTCAATTTCGTCTGAAATTGGCAAATCGGTTTTGTTCAAAATCAAACTTGCTTTGAAATCGCGGTTTTCACAAATCGCTAAATATTGATCAAGTAATAAAAAATCACAAAAAGGTTCCACTGCAAAAACAACAAAAATGTTATCGATATTTGCTGCAACAGGGCGAATTTTATCATTGCGTGATGGGCGCGTTAAAACGGATTTGCGTGGCAAAAGTTGGTCTATTCTACCTTGAGCTGGTGCAACTTGCGTCCATAAAACTTTGTCGCCAACCGTGACAGTGTCTAATTTTCGCAATGGTTGACATAAAATAATTTCACCGTCAGATTCAACGGCGATGCCTTGTCCTAAATGTGAAATGACTAAACCTTCTTTTGTTGTCAATGCGATACCTTTTGATTTGTTTGCGCGTTAAGCCACGCTAATTCGTTTTCGGAAAAACCCGCTTTTAAACGCATTTCGTGATTGAGATTACCTTTTAAATTGCCACCTTTTTGCGCGTAGTAATTTAAAAGTAATTCTTGATAAGTGCTTTCAATGTCTAAACTTTGTTGTTTACAAAGCCATTTAAACCATTTCGAACCGAGCGCAACGTGTCCGATTTCATCAGTCAAAATGCGCGTTAGAATTTCGACCGCATTTTCATCATCAAGTTGTTTAAATTTTTCAATCAGTGGCGGAGTCACATCTAAACCGTGTGCCTCCATATTTCGCGGCACGAGAGCTAGACGTTTCAGCAAATCGTTAGCGGTATATTGTGCCAAATCCCACAAACCACTGTGTGCGGGCAAATCTCCGTAATTCATACCAAAGGTTTTCAATTTTGTTTGTAATAACGAAAAATGTTGCGCTTCTTCATCAGCGACAAGCAACCAATCACGATAAAAGTCTTCTGGCAAATCACGAAAACGATACAAAATATCCCATGCTAAATAGATTGCCACAAATTCGACGTGAGCAATGGCATGAAAAAACGCCGCCAGCCCTGCACGAGTGTGAAATTTACGTTTTGGCATTTCGCGTGGTGGCAACAAAATGGGCTTTTCTGGAAAACGTACTTGTTCAATGGGTTGCACGTCATTTTCAGATTCAAAACGTAATTCGCCATTTTCAGCTAATCGCCACGCTTCGTGCGTCAATGCAAGTAATTCATCTCGATTGGCGCAACGTAACGCTTTTTCAGCAAAATCAAAAACAGATTGCATTTTTCAATATGCCGCAACAAAGGCTTGTAACAACGTAGCGGCATTCGCCATGCCGTGATGCAAATTTTCTTCAATTTCTGCCATCGTAATTTCACCTGCGGTTTTGCCTGCGCCCCAATTTGCCATTACAGCAAGCGCGGCGTAATTCAAACCGAGTTCTTTTGCCAAACTTGCTTCGGGCATTCCTGTCATGCCAACTAAATCGCAACCGTCACGTTCCATGCGAGTAATTTCAGCTGCTGTTTCAAGTCTTGGGCCTTGCGTGCAACCGTAAGTGCCAATCGGGCTAACGTGTAAATTTGCAGATGCTGCCGCTGTAATCAAGCCAGCGCGAAGTTTTTGACAATACGGATAAGTAAAATCAATGTGCGTCACGTTGCCGTCTGTCCCATCAAAAAACGTGTGTTCGCGAGAACAAGTGTAATCAATGATTTGGTCAGGAATAGCAAGCGATGCGGGTGTCATTTGCGGCGTAATACCACCAACTGCAGCGACAGCAATAATGTTTTCCACACCTAATTGTTTTAATGCCCAAATGTTGGCGCGATAGTTAATTTTGTGTGGCGGAATCGCGTGCGGATTGCCGTGACGGGCTAAAAAAATGATTTCTTTATTTTGAATGGTACCGATTGCAAATTTTGCAGAAGGATTGCCGTAAGGCGTTTGCATTTCTTCAAAGCGTGAATTTTCTAAAGCCGTTAGAGAGCTTAAGCCTGTGCCGCCGATGATAGCTAATGTAGTCATAAATTATTCTCGTGTAAAAATTAAAAAAACAAATTCATCTACTTTTTAAAAAATAGACGAATTTATAAAATCTTTATGCATTTTATAGTCGTTTGAATGATTAGTGCAGCTCAAATTAGCTTTATAGACATAGATTGATACACAACTTTTTTTTAGTTTGCTACACTTCACGGACTTTCTTCTCTTAACTTTGAGGCTATTCCTAGTGAAAAAGCAATCTCCCATTACGTTAGATTCCGATTCAATCAAGATTGCTGCCGCGCAGCATCACAATCCGTTTTGTGTTTTAGGTCGTCATCCTAAAGCCAATAAAGTTCACGTCCGCCTTTATTTACCTTACGCCGAAACCGTGCATTTTGTTCATAACGACGTAGCAATCCCGCGTATTGAAGGCACAGATTTTTTTGAATACGAAGCCAAAAAAGGCGAATTACCGCCGCATTACAAAATCAAATGGCTTGATAAAGATGGCGGCACTCATGAAGGTTATGATCCGTATGATTTTGGCGTGCAGTTGCCGCCGTTTGATTTGCATTTATTTGGTGAAGGGCGGCATTGGCACGTTTATCAAAAATTAGGCGCACATCCACACGTTGCCGATGGTGTTAAAGGCGTTTTATTTGCCGTTTGGGCACCGAATGCGGGGCGCGTGAGTGTTGTCGGGGATTTCAATCGCTGGGACGGTCGTTGTCACCCAATGCGAAGTTTAGGCGGTGGCGGCGTTTGGGAATTGTTTATTCCTGAACTCAAAGCAGGCTGTTTTTATAAATTTGAATTACTCAATCGCGCTAGCGGTGAAGTTTTGGTTAAAACCGACCCTTACGGACAGCAATTTGAAAATCGTCCAAAAACTGCCGCTGTCGTAGTCGATAAAAATACTTACGAATGGCAAGACAACAATTGGATGGAAGCGCGAGTCAAACACGATTGGCTGCATCAACCGATGTCAATTTACGAAGTACATTTAGGATCATGGAAACGTGACGAAAATGGACATTTTTTAAATTACCGCAAACTCGCAAGCGAATTAGTCGAGTATGTAAAAAATTTAGGTTTTACCCATATTGAATTATTGCCTGTCACTGAACATCCGCTCGATGATTCATGGGGCTATCAAACAACAGGTTATTTCGCGCCAACCAGTCGTTTTGGTAACGCCGATGATTTCCGTTATTTTGTCGATTATTGTCATCAAAATGACATTGGTGTGATTTTAGACTGGGTACCCGCGCATTTTCCAAAAGACAATTTTGCCCTCGCGCGTTTTGATGGCAGTGCGCTTTATGAACACGAAGACCCACGCAAAGGTGAACATCGCGATTGGGGAACGCTGATTTATAACTTTGGACGCAACGAAGTGAAAAACTTTTTGCTTGCCAGTGCGGTATTTTGGTTAGAAGAATTCCATTTAGATGGGCTTCGTGTTGATGCGGTGGCTTCGATGCTTTATTTGGATTATTCACGCGATGAAGGTGATTGGGTACCAAATTGCTACGGCGGGAATGAGAATTTAGAAGCTATCGACTTTTTGCGTGAATTGAACACCATTACGCATCAGCAACAACCTGGCACAGTAATTATGGCGGAAGAATCGACTTCTTGGCCGCAAGTGACTAGACCAACGTGGGCAGGTGGATTAGGTTTTTCAATGAAGTGGAACATGGGTTGGATGCACGACGTATTGTCTTATATGCAAGAAGATCCCGTGCATCGTCAATATCATCATGATCAACTGACTTTTGGAATGCTCTATGCGTTTACAGAAAATTTCACCTTGCCATTTTCACATGATGAAGTCGTACATGGTAAAGGCTCATTACTTAATAAAATGAAAGGTGATGAATGGCAACGGTTTGCAAATTTACGTTTGCTCTACACGTTTATGTTCACCTATCCTGGTAAAAAATTGTTGTTTATGGGGTGTGAATTCGGTCAGGGTAATGAGTGGAATTTCCACAAATCACTCGATTGGTATGTGCTGGAATATCCGCTTCACAGCGGTTTGCAAACAATGGTAAAGGATTTAAATCAACTTTATAAAACAGATCCTGTTCTACATCGCCATGATTTTGAACAGCGTGGATTTGAATGGATTGATTGCCATGACGTGCAACAATCGATTTTGTGCTACAAACGAATGCACGGACAATCGCACATCATTGTAGTGTTAAATTTCACGCCCGTGATACGCGAAAATTACCGTGTTGGCGTGCCATCAAAAGGGTTTTATCGAGAAATTTTCAACTCCGATTCACAGTATTATGCGGGTACTAACATTGGCAACGGTGTAGTTGAAACTGAAGAAAAACCTTGGATGAATCAAGATTATTCTATTTCTTTAACCTTGCCGCCACTTGGCGCGTTGATTTTAAAAATTTAATTTAAGGGAAAGGCGCAAAGCGATTTGCGCCTTATTTTTTCAACTTTGAAAAGTCGCGTCCCCATGCGCGTTAGTGATTATGAAAAAAATTCTTTTTGTTACCAGTGAAGCCCATCCGCTTATCAAAACGGGTGGACTTGCTGATGTTTCAAGTAGTTTGCCAAAAGCCTTAGCGCAATTAGGACAAGATATTCGTTTGATTTTGCCAAATTACCGCAGTTTGAAAATCAACAATGAAATACATGAACGCAGTAATTTTGAAATTGGTTCATACAAAATTCGTATTTTAGAAACGGTGTTGCCTGAAAGCTCAGTGCTTGTTTTCTTGGTCGATTGCCCAGAATTATTTGGCATTGCAGGAAATCCTTATGTCGATACGCATGGAAATCCGTATCCAAATAATGCCGAGCGATTTGCGTTGTTTTGTAGAGCCGCAATTGAAGTTGCGATGGATCGCGTTCATCTTGATTGGAAACCTGACATTGTGCATTGCAACGATTGGCAAACGGGTTTAGTGCCTGCGATTTTGTCGCTCGAATATCAATGTCCGCAAACCGTGTTCACCATTCACAATATGGCGTATCAGGGATTATTTAGTGGTTTAACTGCCGCCGCTTTGCAAATTCCACCGCAATTACTTTCGCCTGATGGTTTGGAATTTCACGGCATGATGTCGTTTATTAAAGGCGGCATTGCTTACGCGGATAAAGTCACGACGGTGAGTCCCACTTACGCGCAAGATATTCAAACGCCTGAATTAGGTTATGGTTTAGAAGGATTATTGATTTATCGCAATGATGATTTGTTAGGAATTATCAACGGCATTGATGATGAATGGAATCCAGAAAATGATGGCTTAATTGCTAGAACTTATAACGTGCATTCGCTTGCAGACAAAACGGTAAATAAAAGCAGTTTGCAAGCCCGTTTGAATTTGCCACAAGAAGAAAATGTTTTAGTTTTAGGCTTAATCAGCCGTTTGGTTGAGCAAAAAGGCATCGATTTAATTTTGGATTGTATGTCACAAATTTTGAATTTGCCTGTACAAATTGTGATGCTCGGCAGTGGCGATAAAAATTTTGAAATTCGTTTGCAACGTTTCGCCCGTGCTTATCCGCACAAAATGTCTTTGACGGTGGGTTACAACGAAAGTTTAGCGCACTTGATTGAAGCGGGAAGTGACGTATTTTTGATGCCGTCGCGTTTTGAGCCTTGTGGTTTAAATCAGATGTACAGCCAACGTTATGGTACGTTGCCAATTGTGAGAAAAACAGGCGGACTTGCAGATACCGTTGTTGACACATTGCCTGAAACGATTGCTAATCATAGCGCGACAGGTTTTGTGTTTGATGCCGAGCAATCAGGCGCGTTAGTAGAAGCGATTAAACGCGCTGTGCTTTTGTTCGGTTTTAAAGAGGTTTGGCAAGGTCTACAACGGAACGCAATGCAACTGGATTTTTCCTGGAAAAGCAGCGCGGAGCAGTATTTGAGATTGTACGAAAGTATTGATTAAACACTACGAAAACCTGTTTTTTTCAAAATTTCTGTGCTGAAAAGCACGTCAGAACCTAAATTAAATTCTCCCAATAACGCGGCAATCTGCTCAATTTGTTGTTTCACTTCAGATTCGCTTTTGCCGTGAACCATCGCAAATAAGTTGTAATGCCAATCGGGTAAATGGCGCGGACGATGATAGCAATGACTGACAAACGGTAAATTGCCCACTTTCGCGCCAAGTTCATCAATTTTTTCATCTGGCACATTCCAAACTGTCATGCCGTTTAAAACGTAACCGAGTTTGTAATGATTTGGCACTGCGCCAATTCTACGAATCGTGCCATTTTCAAGCATTGCCTGAAAACGCGCCATCACTAATTCAACAGGTAAATTTAACTGTTCTGCAACGGCATGATAAGGCTGTGAAACTAGCGGCAAACCTGCTTGTGTGGCTCGCATAATTTTTAAATCAATTTCAGTAAAATCCATTTACGCCTCTAATTTTAAACCAACAAAATACTCTTTAATTTTCGGCATATTAAAAACTTTCAGCCCTGTTTGCCGTTCAATTTGCGCGAGCGTTTCATCAAGTTGCATTGCTGTTTCCGTTGCGACCACAAACCACATATTTAAGTCATGATTTCGTGCGTAATTGTGAGCAACTTGTGAAAAAGAATTCACAATTTCCGTCACTTTTTCAAAATCTTTTTCAGGGACTTTTAACGCGGCAAGTGTCAACGCGCCGCCAATTTTTTCCGCATGATACAACGCACCAAATCGAGTAAGTACGCCAGATTCCAGTAAATTTTGTAATCGTGTTAGCACTTCTTTTTCGGTTAAGCCTAAAGCATTTGCGACTTGTAAATAGGGCGAGTCACAAATAGAAAATTCTGTTTGTAAAAAATTGATTAACGCGGCATCGATGGGGTCGTAATTTTTAGTCATTTTTTCCATTAAATTAAAAAATTTGTTAAATCCTAGCACAAACAAAAAGGCTGGTTTTTGCCAGCCTTTTTTGCCTATTTCAAAAATGGATCATTGTCCGCATCTTCTTGCTGTTTTACAACTCGTCCAAATCTTCGGCGGATTTATCATTGAAATAACTAGGTATCACGCTAATTACCAAAATAATGAGCGTCGCTAAATAAGGTACGGCTTGTACAGCTAAAATCGCCATCCATAATTTGCCGTTTAAGTTATCGAGATATTCCAAACGACTGATTTCAAAAATACCCCAACCGAGCAAAAGTAGCAGCAAAATTTCTTGTTGAATCACACGCAAACCTGCAAATAACGCACTTTGTGATTCATATTTTGGTGTACGCATAAACGGTTTGCCTGAGGTGAATAACCCTTGAATCGTTCCTAACGCTACCGTATGCGTTAACGCTAAACCCGATAATGCCGCACCTAATGAATGCCAAATTGAACACGGCACACGAGCTTGATAGAGCCATAAACCGCGAATAATTTTGAAAGCAAACAGTCCAACGGTTGGCATTAAAAACACAATCGACGGCAATTCTGGATGCGAAGAAAAACGAATCAATACGGTAATTATCAAACTCGCCGCAGTGAAAACCAACGCCAGTGCGTCAGAAAACCAAGGCAACCAACCTGCAACGAAATAGTATTTTTGCGCGGTCGTGAGTGGTGATTTTTTCGTGGGTAAAAAGCTGCGCCAATGCGCCTTGATAATTTGCATCGCGCCATAAACCCAACGGAAACGCTGTGTCATATAACCTGAGAAAGTATCAGGCATTAAACCTTTACCAAATGAATCTTTGACATAAACCGAGTCATAACCCGCTTCAAACAAGCGTAAACCGAGTTCACTGTCTTCGCAAATACACCATTCTGACCAGCGTCCAACTTCAATTAACGCTGATTTGCGAATCATCGTCATTGTGCCGTGTTGGATAATGGCGTTGTATTCATTACGTTGCACCATGCCGATATTGAAAAAGCCAGCATATTCCCAATAAGCAAATTCTTTAAAGGTGCTTTGATGTCCATCACGATAATCTTGCGGAGATTGCACAAAACCCACTTTGGGATTATCAAAATACGGCACCATACATTTGAGCCAATCAGGAGATAAAACGTAATCGCTGTCGATAAGCGCAATAATTTCAGCATCTGGCGCGGTTTGTTCGAGCGCGTGATTGATTGCACCTGCTTTATAACCAGGCCAATTTTCTAAATGGAAAAAACGAAAACGCTCACCCAAACGTTCACAATCTTCTTTGACTGGCATCCAAACTGCGTCGTCTTTAGTATTGTTATCCATGACTAGCACTTCAAAATTCGGATAATCCACTTTTGCCAAGGCTTCAAGCGTTTTGCGAACCATCAACGGTGGCTCGTTGTGAATTGGCAAATGAATAGAAACTTTGGGATATTTAAATTCAGGCGACGGTGTAAGCGGCTGGAAGGTGCGAATGGTTTTGCGATGCCAAACCACTTCGGCAATTTCTAAACTTTCAATCAACAAAATAGCGGTCGCTAAAACCTGCATCAATACCATCAAGCCCCACAAAATAAGGGTCAACGTGGTTTGATATTGATGTGCGCCGCTGGAAACTGTCCAAAAAATGACTGACGCGGCAAGGTTTGCCATCAAGCCAAAAAAGAAAATACCTGATAACCTCAAACTGCTGCGCGTGACAACAATTAAACCCATTAAAATCAAACTGAAAACGGAAGCTCCCGCCGCCCAATTTCCCCAATCTGGCATTGGCATGACATCACCATCCATTGGATATTTTGCCAAACGGTCTGCATTGAAAATTCCCCAATACGCTCCTGCTGAACCTTCAATCGATTTTTTCCAAGGTTGATCAAAAGCTTCGACAACGTAGTAAGTGATTTTGGCTTTATCTGCACGGTTTAAGAAGTCACGCAAAAATTTCGCTTGATTGGCAATTGATGCCGTGGCGTGTTTCACAGGTTGCCCGTCAGAAGGCCAACCCACCTCTGTAATGATGACAGGTTTATTCGGATAGGCTTTTTTCACATCGTTGTAACGGTCAAAAACGTAATCAACCGCATCTTCAGCGGCGATGCCTTCCCAATATGGCAAAATGTGAATCGCAATAAAATCGACCTCATCAACGAGTTTAGGATGTTTAATCCACACGTCCCAGGTTTCAGATGTGCTAACAGGTTTGGTGACATTTCTTTTGACTTCACGAATATAAGCAATTAACTCTTCTTCGGTCACATCGCCACGCAATAACACTTCGTTTCCGACCATGAGGCGAATCAATTTCGGATTATATTGTTTGCCGATTTCGATGAGCGTTTCAATTTGACGACGATTTTCTTCTAAATCCACGCCAATCCACGCACCAGTGGTTGAATTCAAATTGTGTTTTGCTGCCAATTCAGGAATTTTGTCGAGACCTTTTTCTTTAGCAACGTTGTAAGTTCGCACCGCAAAAACTTTGTCGTTGAGTAGTTCAAAATCGCGCTCAATATCTTTGGCACTTGGGAAAGTGTTGCTAGTTTGCGTGTCTTCTTTTCGCATTGGATCATACGTCACGCCCATCGTGGTTTTTGTCCATGGTTGCAGCTGCAAGGGGTTATTAACGTAACTCCAAATGCTGAAATTGACCGCAATTAACAATAAAACGGTCAGTAAAATAACGAGTTTTCTTATCATGTTGAGAAAAAAGGTAAGGTTGAATGAGAGAAAATTTAAAGCGTTTAAAAACTGTAACGCCGCCTAACTTTGACAATGGTAATAATCTAATCTATTGCTGGCTGTATTGGTATTTAAATTTTCGTTTCAACAGCGTTGCGGGGTCATCAGGAATGCGTTTTAACCATTGTTCATTTGCCTGTTGCTGCTCTGTGGTTAATTCTTTCTCAGCAAGTTGGTTCTTTTTTTCTGGCGCATTTTTCTGTTCATTTTGTTTTTGCTCTTCAAATTCTTGTTTTTGCTCTGCTTTAGAATCTTCCTTTTTATCAGGATTTTCACCTGCTTTATGCTCTTCTTTTTGCTGCGGTTTAGCGTTTTTCTCGTTATTTTCACCTGGTTTTGGGTTTGAATCTTGATTTGATTTTTCGTTTTCTTGCGGCTGCGAAGGTTGCTGATTTTGCGAAGAATCTTGTTTTTGTTGCTCTTGTTTTTTTAACGCTTGCTCAACTAATTCTTTATTGGCTTTTGCATCAGAATCATAAGGATTTTCTGCAATCGCTTTTTCATACGCAGCAAGGGCTTCTGACAACTGTCCTTTTTTAACAAGCGCGTTGCCTAAATTATAAAAATTATGATTTTGTTCAAATTGTTTTGCCGCATTTTCAAAATCGCCCGCTTGATATTGCGCGGCGGCTTTCCAATCGAAATTTTTAAATTTTTCAGCGGCTTGTGAAAATTGTTTTTTATCGTAGAGTTGTTGCGCTTGCTGATCTGGCGTTTTCCATAAATTATGAAAATTCAGCGCGTAACTGTTTTTGGGAATCGGAATTAAAAAAAGTAACGCCAAATAAAAGGCTCCTTTGCGAAATTGCCATGCAGCCCAAGGCAGAATTAGCAAAATCAAGTAATAACCAAAATCTTCCCATTGCTGCAAAAATAGTTCGGTTTTATCTGAATCTGTTTTTGAGACAGGCGAATCAAAAAATGTGGTTAATTTTTTCACATCGCTATCATCGGTTGTCATGATTTGAAAAGTGCCGTTACCAGTGGTTGCGAGTTCACTTAATTGAAGTGTTTGCAGTTTTGGCACTAAGATTTGCCCTGATTCATCTTTAGCAAATCCACCTTCAGGCAACGCAATTGGCGCACCTTCTATTGTTCCCACGCCTAAAACAGACAATCGATAACCGCCTAATTTTTTTGCACTATTTAAAGCCGTTGAATTTTCTGCATTATCGGTAATTAACAAAATATGACCTTGCGGCAAGCCTGCTTGCTTTAACAATGTAACTGCTTTTTCTATGCCAGTTTCAGGATTATTTCCAGAGCTTGGCATGATGTCAGTGGTTAAGGCTTCTAATTGGCTGTTAATCGTTTGCGTATCACTGGTAAGCGGCGTAACGGTAAAAGCTGCGCCCGAATAAACCAGTAGCGCGGTTTGTCCGTCTTTGCGTTGCAAAAGCAAATCTGCAATTTTGTAACGAGCGCGAATTAGACGACTGGGTTTTATATCTTGTGCGTTCATCAATTCGGACAAATTGAGTGCAATCACCAGTGCGGAATTATTGCGAAAAGCAGGGGCTGGCAATCGTTCCCATGTCGGCGCAGCGAGGGCAAAAATCGCTAAACTAGCAATAGAAAAAGCCAGCCAAAATGTCCGTTTCGAGTTTGAATTTACACCTGTTTCGAGCAAATATGGCAGTAATTCACGGTCACAAACCGTTTGCCAATGTGAAATCGCGCCCGTTGGTTGTCGATAATTTTTTATTGCCAAATAAATCAGTGGCATAAACGCGAGAAAAAAATAAGGGCGTAAAAAATGAAAGTTGTTTACAAATTCGGTCATTTAAATTCTCTCCAACTCAACAAACCTGTCAGAAATAAAGCCAACGCCAGCGGCAAAAAATATAATTCACGACGGGGACGAAAATACTGTTTATCTTTTTCAACTGGTTCAAGCTCATCAAGACGCATATAAATGTTATTTAAATCGTCCAAATTTTTTGCACGGTAATAATAACCACCTGTACTTTCAGCGATTTTGATTAACATTTTTTCGTCTAAATCTGCGGAAGGATTCACTTTTCGATAACCAAAAAATCCCCCGACGAGCATTTCATCAGCACCAATTCCAATGGTGTAAATTTTCAAATGATTTTCTGCGGCAAGTTCAGCTGCTTTGATTGGTGAAATTTCACCTGCGGTATTTGCGCCATCGGTGAGTAAAATTAAAACACGACTATTTTGCGATTCATTTCGTAGGCGTTTAACCGCAAGACCAATTGCATCGCCAATTGCCGTATTATCGCCCGCTAAACCAATGGCAGATTCATCTAAAAGTGTGGCAACCGTTTTGCGGTCAAACGTGAGCGGCGTTTGCAAATAGGCTTGTGTACCAAATAAAACTAACCCCACTCTGTCCCCGACGCGCCGCTCAATAAAATTGGTTGCAATTGCTTTAATTGCGGTTAATCGGTCAACGGCTTCTTTTTCTAAAATAAAATCTTTTTCTTGCATACTTGCAGACAAATCCACCGCAAGCATTAAATCGCGCCCTGTCATGGCTTGTTCAATCGGTTCACCTAACCATTGTGGACGTGCCGCTGCGAAAACCAGCAAAACCCAAGCAAAGACTGCTAAATACAAACGCAGACGATTATTTTGCATGGCAGATTTTGTACTTTGCAGTTGCGCTAAATCTGATAAAAATGGCACACGCAACGCGCTTTGATTCGAATCTAATTTTGCTGGCGCGAAAAAATAAATGAGTACAGGTAAGGGCAATAATAAAAATAACCAAATCCATTCAAAATGAATCATTGCGTTTTAACCTCATCACCTCGATGAATATCGTGCGTGGCTTTCATCACCAGCGCGTAACTGATGTGTTCAAACGGGCGAAATATCATAATTTTCCCTGCTTCTTCATCAGGTAATTGCACGGTTTGTTCTTTGTCTTTGACAGGGTCAACAATGTTTTTACCTTTTTGATAAACCGTTAATTCATGTCCTGCTTGCAAGCCTTCAGCGGTACCTTTATCAACTACAACTACACTATATAAACCAATCAATGCCATGCCATCTTTTACGCCGACAATATGACCATCAACAGCTGTTTCAGGTGGTTTTGGAAAAAAATTCAGCGTATTTTCCATTTCAGGGCTAGGCATCACACGATCGCCTGTGCGAATTTCATGCGTGCCTTTTGTAATGACAAGCGTTGCAGGATCGTTATCTTTTACCAGTGTGGCATTAGCCATGTAAATCGCTTCAATCCCTAAAATATCGTTACTATGCGGGTCTCGATACGTTTCGCCTTCACGGTAAATAGTGTAAGTGTTCGCTGTTGTATTGATTAAATTCTTCACATAAACCTTATCACCCGTTCCTGCAAGCAAACGTCCTTCTCGAAAACCGACAACATACGGTGCATTGTCTAACTCTTCTTGCGTCACCACTTTTGGCGAAGTTAGAAATGTCGCAATTTTATCGTGTGGAATGAGCGTAATCGGTTTTTCAAGTTCACTTTCACGCATACACGGCAACACTTTGTTATTTTTATCAAGTAAAAAAGTTTCCCGCCCTTTTTCGTATTCGCTCGGTTTCAAAACACACGGTTTATCGGTTGCTGTAACAGGTTCAAAATGCGTCAAACTTAATTTGGGTTTGCCATCGACGAGTTGAAAATAAATCGTATCGTTTGGATAAATCAAATGTGGATTTTTAATTTGCGTATTTTGCTTCCAAAGCTCTGTCCATTGCCACGGATGTTTTAAAAATTTACCTGAAATATCCCAAAGTGTGTCGCCTTTCACGACTACATATTTTTCGGGGGGATTGGGTGTTAAAGCAATTTCGTCTGCATGACCTAGCGTCAATAAGTTACTGCTAAAAATTAAACCGATAAAAAAATGGCGTGTAAGAAATCGTGTCTTTTTCATGATGTAACAACAAAGTTAGGGTAATTTCGGATAAAATTCGCGCTTAATTTGAACATTTTTAACATTATAGTGGAGAGTAGATTGAGTATTCTAACGATTCTCGAATTCCCAGACGAACGACTACGAAAAGTCGCAACCCCTGTCATAAATTTTGACCAAAACCTTCAAACGCTGATTGATGATATGCTCGAAACGATGTACCAATCGGGCGGAATTGGTTTGGCGGCAACGCAAGTGAATATCCATCAACGTTTGCTTGTTATCGATACCAGCGAAGAAAAAAATACTCCGCTTTGTTTAATCAATCCCGAAATCATCAGTGGCGATGGCGAATTTGAATATAAGGAAGGTTGTCTTTCAGTGCCTGAAAGTTTTGAAAAAATAAAACGTCCAGGTCATATTTTTGTCAAAGCCCTTGATAGAAATGGAGCTGAAATTGAACTTGAAGCCAATGATTTATTATCAACTTGTATACAGCATGAAATCGACCATTTAAATGGCAAATTGTTTGTTGATTATCTGTCGCCGCTCAAACGGCAACGAATCAAAACTAAAATCGATAAAATTCACCGTTTGGAAGGCAAAAAATGAAAATAATTTTTGCTGGAACACCTGATTTTGCGGTGCCGAGTTTGCAAAAACTGCTTGATTTAGGTCACGACGTTTGCGCCGTTTATACCCAACCTGATAGACCAGCTGGACGCGGTCAACATTTGCAACCACCGCCTGTAAAAGTATTAGCGTTAAAACATGAAATTCCCGTATTGCAACCACTCACACTTAAAACAGAAGAGGCATTACAAACATTCAAAAATTTCAACGCGGATTTAATGGTAGTTGTTGCTTATGGAATGATTTTGCCGCAAACGATTTTAGATGCGCCGCGTTTTGGTTGTATTAACGGTCATGGTTCATTGTTGCCGCGTTGGCGAGGTGCCGCGCCGATTCAACGCGCCGTGATTGAAGGCGACAAAGAAACAGGCGTAACGATTATGCAAATTGTGCAAAAACTTGACGCAGGCGATATGTTGCACAAAGAAATTTATGAAATTAAACCTTCTGATACTTCCGCCATTGTTCACGATGAATTAGCGAAATTAAGCGCAATCGGTTTAGAAAAAATATTGCCCCAAATTGAAAATGGTACGTTGCAACCGATTTCACAAGATGAAAATCTGGTGACTTACGCTGCAAAACTCACCAAAGAAGAAGCGTTAATTGATTGGTTGCAACCTGCGGAAAAGTTGGTACGAAAAATTCAGGGTTTAAATCCTAAACCTGTCGCACACACCATTTACAACGGTTTAGCGATGAAAATTTGGCAAGCGCAAGTTTTAGACGAAAAAACAAAGTTGCAAGCAGGACAAGTACGCAGCACGTCAAAAACTTTGGACGTGGCGACAGGTGACGGTTTTGTTCGCATTCACGAATTACAAATGCCCAACGGCAAACGGATGAGCGCGAGTGCATTTTTAGCCGCGCATGATTTAAATGGCGTAATTCTCGGATGAATACACGCCTTGTTGCCGCACGAACTTTAGTGCGAATTTTAGACGGCGGGCAATCGCTCACCGTCGCTCTCGAACACACGTTGCCCGCGCTAGAAAATCCACAAGAAAAAGCCTTTGTCCAAGCCGTTTGTTATGGCGTGTGCCGCTATTATCATCGTTTGCAATTTCTACTTTCTCAGCTGCTCGATAAACCAATTAAAGACGCAGAAATTTACGCGCTGGCGTTAGTGGGTTTGTATCAATTGGCATTTATGCGGGTAAAAACACACGCCGCCGTTTCAGAAACCGTTGAAGCAACACGCAAAAAAGCGTGGGCAAAAAATCTGATTAACGCGCTACTACGTCGTTATTTACGCGAACAAGAAACGCTTGAAAATAAAGCAAATGAAAATCCCGTCGCACTTTATTCACATCCGAAATGGTTAATTTCACGGCTTGAAAATGATTGGGGCGAACAAGCCGCGCAAATTTTTCAAGCAGCAAATGAGCCGCCACCGATGATTTTGCGGGTGAACTTTTTGCAAACAACACGCGAAGCCTATTTGCAACTGTTACAAGAAGCTGAAATTGACGCGCAAGCGGTAGAAATTTGCCCGTCTGTAATTCGCTTAACAAAACCTGTTGGTGTAACGATGTTGCCGAATTTTGAAACGGGCATGGTTTCTGTTCAAGATACCGCCGCGCAATTTGCCGCAGATTTGCTCGAGCTTGAAGCAGGTCAGCGAGTTTTAGATTTATGCGCCGCACCAGCGGGAAAAACCGCGCATATTTTAGAATCGCAACCCGATTTAGAATGCGTAGCAGTCGATATTGATGCCACGCGCATGAAACGGGTGGAAACCAATTTGCAACGCTTGAATTTATCCGCGCAATTGATTGTGGGTGATGCCACGCAACCGCAAACTTGGTGGGACGGAAAATTATTTGACCGAATTTTGGTGGATGCACCGTGTTCAGCTTTGGGCGTAATTCGCCGTCATCCTGATATTAAATTATTACGCCGCGCTGATGATTTAACGACTTTACCTGTGCTGCAAGCGCAAATTTTAAACACCGCGTGGTCAATGCTTAAAGAAGGTGGTTTGTTGGTTTATGCCACTTGCTCCATTTTGAAAGCGGAAAATGAAGACCAAATTGCACAGTTTTTAAACTCACATTCCAATGCACAAGAAATTCCTTTTGAAAAAAATTCCGCGAGGCACGGCTGGCAAATTTTGACGGGCGAAAATGATTGTGATGGTTTTTATTATGCACGTTTGCGAAAAATGACTTAATTTTCAAAACACAAAAAAACCGCTCTGTTGTTTGCACAAAGAGCGGTTTTTGAAAATTTCCTACAAATTCAGTTATTGATAAAACACCGTAAAATCATCCAGTGTTGCAAAAGTTTGTTGCAAATTTTCAGGTGCAAAGGCATTCACACCAACACGCGATAATTGAAATGCTTGATCCGCTAAATAATTACCTACAGCGCGAATTTCACCTTGAAATCGATAACGATTTCTTAACAAATACGCTTGTGTAAAACTGCGTCCGTCCATGAAATCGTCAAAATATAATTCGATTAAGGCAAATAAACCTAAATCTGAACATAAAGCGGCAATATCATCGGTGCAGCAAAGGCGCACGCCTAAATTGCCCGCGTGTTGTGAAAGCTGCGCTTTTTCTTTTTGCCAACGCGCAAGCGAAACACAAATGTTGCCTGAAATGACAGGAGCATCGTCTTCTAAATACGTCCAATGATTTTCAATAAGCTGTTTGTTTTTAATGATTTGCATAAACTTTTTCCTTAAAAGGCTCTAGCCCGACGCGATTAACGGTTTCTAAAAAGGTTTCATCTTCTTGGCGTTGTTCAACGTAGACTTTCAAGATGGTGTCAATAGCTGGGGCAATTTCATGTTTTGCAACCGCCGCGCCCAAACGCTCACCAATTGCCGCGTCATTATCTGAAGAGCCGCCGAGCGTGATTTGATACCATTCAGTCCCTTTTTTATCGACTCCTAAAATGCCAATGTGTCCAACACTTTGATGAGCGCAACCATTCATACAACCTGACATATTGATTTTAATTTCGCCTAGATCGTGCAAATAATCCATATCATCAAGCAATTCATTGATTTCTTTGGCAATGCCAATTGAACCCGCATTTGCCAGTGAACAAAAATCTAAACCTGGGCAGCAAATCATATCCGTTGCGGTGTCGATGTTTGGCGTTGCTAAATTTGCTAAATCTAAAAGTTGCCATAATTGGAACAAATCCGCTTGTTTCACGTCAGCAAAAACAATGTTTTGCCTGTGCGTAGTGCGAACTTCTCCAAAACTATAACGATCGGCTAAATCGGCAATCGTATCTAATTGCTGTGCGGTTAAATCGCCAGGCGGTGAATCAGGATGTTTAATTGATAAAAATACGGCGCGATAACCTGCAATTTTGTGTTCAACCGTGTTGTGCTGCACCCACGTTGCAAACGCTTTATTTTCTTTTTGATATTGCCCGAAAGTGATGTTTTCAGCGGCTTTTTTATCGTAATCAAACGGAGCAAAATGCAATTTCAATGCGGCAAAACGTTCAGGCGTAATTTCTAAATTATCTTTAATTTGCGCCCATTCTTGTTCGACCATTTCAGTGAATTTTTCTAAACCTGTTTCTTTCACTAAAATTTTAATTCGCGCTTTGTATTTGTTATCACGACGACCGAATAAATTGTAAATTCGCAAAATCGCTTCTAAATAGGAGAGCAAATGTTTCTTTTCTAAAAACGGTTTGATGACTTGCCCGATAATTGGCGTGCGACCTAGACCGCCTCCCACTAAAACTTTGAAACCTACCTCACCATTTTCATTTTCAACCAAATGTAAGCCAATATCATGAAATTGCGTTGCTGCACGGTCGTCGCGTGAACCGCTGACGGCGATTTTAAATTTACGCGGCAGCCAATCGAATTCAGGATGCAGCGTTGTCCATTGCCGAATTAACTCGCAATAAGAACGTGGATCTTCAATTTCATCAATGCAAACGCCTGCTAAATGGTCAGTAGTTGTATTTCGCATACAATTGCCGCTGGTTTGAATCGCGTGCATTTGTACTTCAGCAAGTTCAGCTAAAACGTCGGGAATTTGCTCCAGTTTTAACCAGTTGTACTGCACATTTTGGCGTGTCGTAACGTGACAAAAATTTTTGTCATAAGTTCGGGCAATGTGCGCGAGTTTGTGCAATTGCTTGGCGTTTAAAATGCCGTAAGGAATCGCCACACGCAGCATAGGTCCATGCGTTTGGATATAAACGCCATTTCGCAAACGCAGATTTCGATAACCATCGTCGGAAATTTCACCGCGCAAAAATTGTTCGGTTTGCCGCCTAAATTGTGCGACGCGCTCTTCAATGAGAATTTGATCGTTGTGATTATATTGATACATAGAAAAATCGATTTTAGAGCCTGCAACAGGCGGATAAAGTGAGGCGCAATCATATAGCACCCACTACAAAATGACAAAATTTATCGATAGCTATTTTGTTGCGCTAAAAAACGCGCTCTTGCTGTATTGGCATAAGCAAACAGTTCAAAAAGTTTTTGGTAATCATGGGTTTCAAGTAACAGTTGAATTTTAGAAAGTTCATTTTTGAATTGTTCAAGGAGCGGCACAAGTTCAGTTTTATTGGCTTCACAAATTGCCGTCCACATGGTTGGGTCACTGGAAGCAATGCGCGTGAAATCTCGAAAACCACCTGCTGCAAATTTAAAAATATCTTCTTGTTCGTCTCTTGTGCCGAGCATATCAACTAACGCAAAAGCGAGTAAATGTGGCAAATGGCTAGTTGCTGCGAGTACGCTGTCATGTTCTTGAACAGGCATTTTTGAAACTAAAGAGCCAATTTTTTCCCAAAATAGTTCAAGTTTGTTCAATGCTTGGGCGTTTGTGTTTTCAAGTGGTGTAATAATCAACCGTTTGTTTAAAAACAAATCTACCAACGCCGCGCCAACACCACTGTTTTCTGCACCAGCAATCGGATGTGCAGGAATAAAATTTACGGGAACTGCATCGAAAACCGCTTTTGCCGCTTCAATCACACTACCTTTTGTGCTGCCAACATCACTGTAAATAGTGTTCTCTGACCAAAAGGGTTTGAGCATTTTTAAAACACTTTCTGTTACCGCAACGGGCGTTGCAATGATAACTAAATCAGCATTTTCAACCGCTGGCGCAATTTCGGTAAAAAATGCGTCGATAACCTTTAATTCTTTGGCGAGTTGTAAATTTTCTAAATCATCGGCACGTCCAAAACCGACAATCGTTTCAGTTAAATGATTTGCCCGCGCTGCTTTTGCAATCGAGCCACCAATTAAACCTACACCAATCACACATAATTTTTTAAACATTGTTTAAAACTTCTTCCAGCACGTTTAAAAATTTCGCATTTTCCGCAGGCGTTCCGATGCTGATGCGTAAAAAAGTTGGCATTTCATAAACATCAATCGGACGCACAATCACACCTTTGCGGAGTAATTTTTCATAAATCGGCATTGCAGGTTGGTCTAAATCAACAGAAACGAAATTGCCTGCTGAGGAAATCCAATCTAATTCGAGCGATTTAAAACCTTCGGTGAGTTGAATCATGCCAGCGACGTTATTTTCAACGGTAGCGCGAACATGTTCTGCATCATTTAACGCCGCTTCAGCTGCGGCTAATGCCAGCGAATTATTGTTAAACGGTTGACGAACACGATTTAACAAATCCGCAATTTCCACACTCGACAAACTATAACCCACGCGCAAACCCGCAAGTCCATAGGCTTTTGAGAAAGTACGGCAAATAATCAAATTAGGGAATTTTTCTAGCCACGACACCGAATCAACTGCTTCTGCGTTACTGACAAATTCAAAATAGGCTTCATCCAAAACGCAAATAACGTGTTCAGGCAACATACTGACAAAATGTTCAATTGCTTCTTGTTTGAGTAGCGTTCCTGTTGGATTGTTGGGATTGGCGATAAAAACTAAACGGGTGTTTTCAGTTACGCGCTCTAACATTTCAATCAAATTGTGACCGTAATTGATGGCAGGCGTAACAACGGCTTTTGCGCCAACGGCTTGCGTCACAATTGGATAAACGGCAAAAGCGTGTTGCGAAAAAATGACTTCATTTTCAGGTGTTAAAAACGTTCGCGCCACGAGTTCCAAAATTTCATTTGAACCATTGCCGAGTGTGATTTGTTCAGATGAAACCGCGTATTTTTTCGCCAAAGCGTGTTTTAAATGAAAGCCACTACCGTCTGGATACAAAGCTAAATCTGAAATAGCGTTTTGAATGGCAGCTTTTGCTTTTTCGCCAATGCCTAACGGATTTTCATTCGACGCAAGTTTGACGATGTTTGAAATGCCTAATTCGCGTTCCAATTCTTCAATTGGTTTGCCTGCTTTGTAAGGGATTAGTTTTTGTACGCCTTCATTGGCTAAATTGTAAATGGTCATAAATTCGTCAGTTTTATTGAAGGATTAGAAAAGGGATTAAATTAAAAAATGTCCGCTTTTTATCGCGGACACTTGAGGTTATTTTGGGTCAAATACAAAGGTGAAAGTTTTAAATTCACGCGCAAACAGTTCTCTGTCTGGTGGCACGGGTAAAGGCGATGCACTGTTGACTGCATTTTCAGCAGATCGATCGAAAATTTCATCACCACTACTTCTGATAATTTGGACATCAATGACTGAACCATCAGAAGTTAAACGTACACGCACAGTACATTTTAAATTGTCATCAACTGGCGGTTTAAACCAACGGCTACGAACTTTCTTTTGAATGGCATCTTTTGCTTTTGCAGCCATTTCAGCTTGGGCATTTGCAGCCGCAGCAGCTTGTTTTGCCGCTTCAATTCTTGCAGCGTCCGCCGCCGCACGTTCAGCCGCTTTTTTTGCTTCAGCTTCAGCTCGTGCTTTTTCAGCCGCAGCACGCTCTGCATCTGCTTTTGCTGCTGCTTCTTTTGCTGCTTTTTCAGCAGCTTGTTTTGCTACAGCTTGCGCTTTGGCTTCCGCCTCTTTAGCGGCTTTTTCAGCCGCTAATTTTTCAGCGGCTTTTTTCGCTTCAGCTTCCGCTTTTTTAGAGGCTTCTTTTTCTGCCTTTTCAGCTGCTTTTTTGGCTTCTTCCGCTTTTTTCATTTCGGCTTCTTTGGCAGCTTTTTCTGCGGCTAATTTTTCTGCTTTGGCTTTTTCATCAGCGGCTTTTTTCGCTTCGGCTTCAGATTTTTTAGCAGCTTCTTTTTCTGCGGACTTTTTAGCTTCTTCAGCCTTTTTAGCTTCTGCCTTTTCAGTCGCTTCTTTTTCACGTTCTGCTTTTTTAGCGTCTTCGGCTTCCTTCGATTTTATCCGCTCAATAGCTTTTTTGGCTTCCTCTACTTTTTGCGCCTCGGCTTTTTCTGCGGCGAGTTTTTCTGCTTTTCTCGCTGCTTCTTTTTGCGCTTTTTCAGCTGCCGCTTTTTTTGCTTCTTCGGCTTTTGCCTGTGCTTTTTCAGCCGCTTGTTTTTTAGCTTCTTCAGCTTGTGCTTTTGCAACGGCGGCTGCTTTGGCTGCTTCGATTGCCGCCTGTTTTGTTGCTAAATCTTCTTTAGGTTTTGGCGGTTCAATAGGTTTCGAAGGTTCAATTGGCTTGGGCGGCTCAATAACAGGCTTTGGCTCTTCCACAACAGGAGGTGAAGGCAGCTCTGGTTCTGGAGCAGTTTCAGGTTCAACAACTACTGGTTCAGGTTCGGGTTTTGCCGCAGGCGGATTGAGTTCCACCATCGTCGCATGAATAATTTCAGGTTCAGGAGGAGGAGGGGGTGGTGCTGGTTTATAAAGCGCACTGAGCGCAAACAACGCTAGTAGCGTTAAATGAAACACTAACGCCAGTAAAAAAGGTCTGGAAAACTTTTGATTAAACATCGAATCCGTTAATCATCTGATTTGGTCATTAAGCCAACGGTTGGTACGCCTGCTTGTTTAAGCGTTGCCATTGTTACAACCACTGTACCGTAATCGATATTTTTGTCGGCGTTAATGAGAATTTGAGTTTCGGGTTTATTTTTTAAAATCGCTTCAATACGCGGATAAATTTCTTCAAGGGCGACAGGCTCATCTTCGCCATTACCTACATTGATAAAATACTTCCCTGCACCATCTGCATTTTGAATTGAAATAATAAACGGTGGCGTGTCATCTTTTTGATCAATCATTGCTGCTTGAGCGCGGGGCAAATCCACTTCAACACCTGATTGCAACATCGGGGTTGTAATCATAAAAATAATCAGCAATACGAGCGTTACGTCGATATAAGGCACCACGTTAATTTCTGCCATCGGACGACGACGACCTGATTTTTTACTATTTACATTCATTTGCTGTGCGCCTGTCTTTGTAAGAGAACGACAAATTCTTCAACAAATAGTTCATAACGCCCTGTTAAATGATCAAGGCGCGTTGAAAAACGGTTATAAGCAACAACGGCGGGAATCGCAGCAAACAAGCCGATTGCAGTGGCAATTAACGCTTCAGCAATACCAGGCGCAACGGTAGCAAGGGTTGCTTGTTTAACATTTCCCAAACCCATAAAGGAATTCATGATTCCCCAAACCGTGCCAAACAAACCGACATACGGACTAGTTGAACCAACAGTTGCTAAAAACGCTAAATGTTCATCCAAACGGTCAAGTTCGCGCAATAATTCAATTCGCATTACACGTTGTGCGCTTTCAACTTGCACAGCAGGCTCAACATTACCGCTCAAACGCATTCTGGAAAATTCTTTGTAACCAGCTAAAAAGATTTTTTCGATGCCTTCAGGTTCAAAATCTTTTGCTGCAAGTTTGCGATAAAGTTCAGAAAGCGACACACCTGACCAAAATTGTTCTTCAAATTCGTCAGTGATTTCAACGGCGCGGTTGAGTTCTTTTCGTTTAGAAAAAATAAATGTCCAAGATACAAGTGATGCTGTAAATAAAATCAGCATCACAAACTGCACCACGAAACTAGCTTGCGTGACTAAATGGAAAATAGATAAATCAGTGTTCATTACTTTTCGTTAAAAATTGTTTCAATAAAAAATCAGGAATTGCGGTTGGCAAAAAGGTGTCTGTATTTAAACAGACAATTTGACAACGCGCGGTGCAAAGCGTGATTTCATCACGCTGTAAGGTTTGTTCAAAAATTAAACTGGCTTTTTTTACTTGTTTGATTTCCGTACTTGCGTGTAAAAAATCATCAAGTTTTGCTGGGCGTATAAAATCACAAATTATGTTTTTTACAGCAAAAATAACGCCATATTCTGTTCGTAATTTAGTATGTTCAAAACCCAAATCGCGCAACATTTCTGTTCTGGCACGTTCGAAAAAGTGTAAATAGTTTGCATGATACACCACGCCGCCAGCGTCGGTGTCTTCGTAATAAACGCGAATCGGTAAAATAAAAGGCGTTGTCATGTGTCAAATAAATCTACGGTCACATTTGTTTTAGGCACTGGAGCTTTTAATCCAAAGTGTAAATATGCTGCTGATGTTGCCACTCGTCCGCGTGGCGTTCGCATAATAAAACCTTGTTGTAACAAATAAGGTTCTAACACATCTTCAATCGTTCCCGTGTCTTCACTAATTGCTGCCGCAAGTGTATCTAAACCCACAGGACCGCCCGAGAAATTTTCAATTAGTGCTAGCAAAAATTTTCTGTCCAAACTATCAAAGCCATTTGCATCCACTTTTAACATCGTCAACGCTTCTGCCGCCACTTGTTCGGTAATAATTCCATTACTTTTTACCTGCGCGAAATCACGCACTCGACGTAACAAACGGTTTGCAATGCGAGGCGTGCCGCGTGAACGTTTTGCAATTTCGATTGCGCCTTTGGGTTCAATACTAATTTTCAAAACGTGCGCTGAACGAGTAACAATGCTGGTTAATTCTTCAATCGTATAAAAAACTAATCTTTGCACAATACCAAAACGGTCACGCAACGGTGAAGTTAACAAACCTGCACGAGTAGTCGCTCCAATTAAGGTAAATGGCGGCAAATCGATTTTAATTGACCTTGCTGCTGCTCCCTCACCAATCATTAAATCCAACTGATAATCTTCCATTGCAGGATATAAAATTTCTTCCACGGCTGGGCTTAAACGATGAATTTCGTCGATAAACAACACGTCGTGTCTTTCTAAATTGGTCAGCAATGCCGCTAAATCGCCCGCTTTTTCTAAAATTGGCGCGGCTGTTTGTTTTAAATTCACCCCCATTTCACTAGCAATAATCATTGCAAGCGTTGTTTTTCCTAAACCTGGCGAACCAAAAATTAACGTATGATCTAAGGCTTCGCCGCGTGCCATTGTCGCTTGAATGAAAATTGCCATTTGCGTGCAACATTCAATTTGTCCAACATAATCCGCCAATTTTTTAGGACGCATGGCGCGGTCGTGACCTTCTTCGCCTTTTCCCGCGTTTGCAGTAATTAAACGGTCTTCTTCAATCATTTTGCGGCACTTTGCAACGCAAGGCGGATAATCGTTTCACAATTTTTACCTTCGGGTTGAATAGCTGAAACCATGCGGCTTGCATCGAGTGGTTTATATCCGAGCGAACACAATGCGCTAATTGCTTCCTCGCGAGCATTACTTACAGAAATTTGCGGCGAATTTTCTAACTTTGGCAATTTGTCGCGCAATTCGATAATTAAACGTTCAGCCGTTTTTTTCCCCACACCTGGCAATTTAACGAGTGCTGCCGTGTCGTTATTTTGTATGCTGGCACAAAATTGGTCTGCTGTTTGATTGGATAAAATCACTAACGCCATTTTTGCGCCAACGCCACTGATTTTAATCAAGGTTTTAAACATCGCTTTATCGATTTCATTGATAAAACCAAATAAATTATGCGCGTCTTCACGAACGGTTAGATGTGTTTGCAACGTAATTTCTGCGCCACAATCAGGCAAATTGTAAAACACGGTCATTGGTGCTTCAATTTCATAACCTACGCCACCAACATCTAAAAGGATTAGTGGAGGGGCTTTCATCGCAATTTTGCCGCGTAAAAATCCAATCATTTGTTTATCCCAATTTGAAGGCGTTGCTGTGTTTGCGCGTAATGGGCGTGACAAATTGCAATTCCTAATGCGTCACTTGCGTCAATTTGCATTGCACCTTGAAGATTTAAAAGTAATTTCACCATGTGTTGTACTTGTAATTTTTCCGCACTACCTTTACCGACAAGTGCTTGTTTGACTTGCCTTGCTGCGTATTCAAAAACAGGAATATCATGCGTTTGTACCGCACAAATTGCTGCGCCGCGTGCTTGTCCAAGTTTTAACGCTGAATCGGCATTTTTGCTCATAAAAACTTGTTCAATTGCCATTTGTTTGGGTTGGTATTCTTTAACTATTTGCAGAATGCCATCAAAAACTTGTTTTAATTTTTGTGGGAATTCATCGGCGTTAATTTTTAAGGTGCCACTGGCTACATAACAATACCCATTAGGGCGCGTTTCAATGATGCCATAACCTGTTAATCTCGAACCTGGATCAATCCCTAAAATTCGCATTTTAAAATTTTATATTTCTTATTAAAACAAAAAGGTGGCGTTATTTTTTCATAAAACGCTTTAAATTAACATTAGAAATGCGTTCAATTAGGCAATTATCTGTTATGTGACAACCTAAAACGCTCAGTTTAGGAAACAAAATTACATATTTTTACAGAAATAGATTGTATAAAACCGACTAACACAATATACTATGCCACATCAATCGCGGGATGGAGCAGCTTGGTAGCTCGTCGGGCTCATAACCCGAAGGTCGTAGGTTCAAATCCTGCTCCCGCAACCAGATTTTTTAAAACCCCATTATGGGGTTTTTTATTTTCTAGGCTTTGAACAAGTTTTTTCTTTTCAAGCCATTATTAGAAATAACGTGTTAATGGAAGAGCCTTTGGCTCTTTTTTTTTGATTAAAAATCAAGCGAGGACATCATGAAGCAAGCCCCCGAACATTTGCTTGCGTTAATTGAACCAGTGGTCGAAGGACTAGGCTACGAATGCGTTGGCGTTGAATACAACGCACATCCCAAACACGGTTTATTACGCATTTATATCGACGCTGAAAACGGTGTTTTAGTCGAAGACTGCACAAAAGTGAGTCATCAAGTTAGCGGCGTTTTAGACGTTGAAGACCCGATTACGGACAATTATTCACTCGAAGTTTCATCACCAGGCGAAGATCGCCCATTTTTTAAACTTAGTCAATTTCAACGCTATGTTGATAGCACCATTGCTGTGCATTTATTCGCGCCAGTGAATGGACGACGCAAGATCACAGGCAAAATTGTTCAAGTTGAAGGCGACATTGTCACACTTGAAGAAAATGAAGATTTATTCCAAATTCCCTTTGCGGCCATGAGCAAAGCGCGTTTAGTTCCCGATTATTTACTCAGCAAAGGAGGACGTAGTGGCAAATAAAGAAATTTTATTGGTGGTTGAAGTTTTTTCTAACGAAAAGGAAATCGATAAGGACATTGTATTCCAAGCCATTGAATCTGCCTTAGAAGCAGCAACCATTAAACGCTACGGTAGCAATGTCAAAGTGCGTGTTTCAATTGATCGAAAAACAGGCGATTATGTCACGCATCGTGGTTGGGAAGTCGTTGCACCAAATCCTAATTTACCGCGTGATGTTGAATATCCTATGACTCAAATTTTGCTCGAAGTCGCACAATTTGATCACCCAGATGCGAAAATTGGTGACATTGTTTGGGAAGAAATCGAGTCGGTTGATTTTGGACGGATTGCCGCGCAAACAGCAAAACAAGTCATCATTCAAAAAGTGCGTGACGCAGAGCGCAATAAAATCGTTGAAGCCTATCGTTCGCGAGTGGGTGAATTGGTTACAGGAACGGTTAAACGTATCGAAAAAGGTGCAGTTTATATGGATTTAGGTGGACAAGTTGAAGCCTATATTGCTAAAGAGGAAATGATTCCGCGCGAATCCGTGCGTCTTGGTGACAGAATTCGTGGCTATCTGAAAGAAGTTCGCCTTGAAAGCAAAGGTCCCCAATTATTTATTAGCCGCACCGCACCCGAATTACTGATTGCTTTATTTCGCTTAGAAGTACCTGAAATTTCAGAAGGTTCCATTGAAATTAAAGGTGCAGCGCGTGATCCAGGCTCGCGGGCAAAACTCGCGGTTAAAAGTAACGACCCGCGTTTAGATGCTGTCGGCTCATGCGTGGGAATGCGCGGCGCACGAGTACAATCCGTAACAAATGAACTCGCAGGAGAGCGCGTCGATATTATTATTTGGCATCCCAGCGAGGCGCAATTTGTAATTAACGCTATGTCACCTGCTGAAATTCAATCCATTGTTATCGATGAAGATAAACACAGCATGGATTTAGCAGTTGTTTCAGCGAGTCTGTCACAAGCAATTGGGCGTGGCGGGCAAAATGTGCGTCTTGCAAGCCAATTAACAGGTTGGGAATTAAACGTTATAGATGCCTCAAAAGCCGAAGAAAACAACGAAGCGACCGCCGCAAAAACGAAACAAATGTTTATTGATTTGCTTGATATTGATGAAGAAATCGCCACGATTTTGGTTGAAGTCGGTTTTAACACGATTGAAGAAATTGCTTACGTTCCTGCCAATGAAATGCTTGAAATCGATGAATTCGATGAAGAAATTGTGGAAGAATTACGCAACAGAGCAAAAGACGCATTGCTAATTAGCGCGATTGCCGCTGAAGAAGTGATTGAAAATCCCCCTGAACCTATTACGTTATCAACAGTAGAAGGCATGGACAGTGAACTCGAAGAAAAATTGAATGCTAACGGTGTTTTAACGTTAGATGATTTAGCTGAACTTTCAATCGAAGACTTGCAAAATATCGCTAATGTAAACGAAGACCGCGCTGCAAAACTAATTATGAAAGCGCGTGAACCTTGGTTTTCGCAAGCGGCAAGCGCGTAAATGAGGAGAATAAATTATGAGTAAAAAAACAGTTCGACAGTTAGCAGAAATTGTCAAAATTCCACTTGAACGTTTATTAGTTCAGTTAAAAGAGGCGGGCGTGCGTGCAACGAAAGCCGAAGACGAAATCACCGAAGATGAAAAAACAAAACTTCTCTCGCATTTACGTCAACGTCATGGCAAAAACGCAGTAGAAGGTGAAGCTCCCAATCGCGTAACGTTAAAACGTCGCAAAGTCAGCGAATTAAAACAAGCTAGCGTACCTGGTAGCGCGACCAAAACCATCAGCGTTGAAGTGCGTAAAGAAAAAACTTACATTAAACGTGATCCTGTGATTGAGACAAAAATTACTGAAAATGTTACGCCCAAAGTGGAAGAAGTTAAAACACTGCCTGTTGCAGAAACGGTTGCACCAAAAGTAGAACCTTCATCCGTTACGGAAACAATATCTACGCTACAACCTCCTGTTGTGGAAAAAGCCACTGAAAGCGTCGCTAAAACTGAAACTGTAGTTTCTTCAACTGCCGAAAATAAAACCGAGCCTGTTGCTGAAAAAATGCACAAAGAGCATAAGCCTAAAAAAGCCGTCATTATTGAAAATGACGATTTAGAGTTAGATGAGCCTGAAGTCGTATTAGAAGCAAAATTTGCGGTAGCTATTAAGGACGATAAAAAAGCCAAAGTGGATAAACACGCCAAAACCAAAGAGGCTGACGAAGCGCGGAAGCAGCAGCTTGAAAAAGAACAGCGCGTTGAAGAATCAATTCGCAGAACCGCTGAAAAAGTACGTCAACAAGCTGCAGCAAAACAAGCCCCGCAACCACAGCGTAATAATGCCGCGAATAATAACAACGCACAGCGTACCAATGCTGCACCAGCTGCCACTGCGAATACTAACAACGCCCCACGCACTAATAATGCTACACCAGCGAGAAATAACAACGCGCCTGCACGCGGCAATAACAATAATTCAGGAAATCGTGGAAACAATAATGCAGGCGGTGGTGCTAATGCGGGAAATAATCGTAACAGTGATGGCAATCGTGCTGACAATAATCGCAACAATAAAAATGCGAAGAAAAAAGGTGGTAAACAACAAACACCACGTTTTGTAGCAGAAACCAAACATCAATTTGAAATGCCCGTTGCACCGATTGTTTATGAAGTAACGATTCCTGAAATGATTTCGGTTGCTGATTTAGCGAACAAAATGAATGTTAAAGCCGCATTGGCAATTAAACATTTAATGAAACTCGGCATTATGGCAACCATCAACCAAACAATCGACCAAGATACAGCAGCTATTTTGGTTGAGGATATGGGACACACACCAATCATGCAAAGCGACGATGATTTCGAAAAAGAAATGCTCGCTGAAGTGACCGAAGACGAAACATATCCAGAATTACCGCGTGCGCCGATTGTTACGATTATGGGTCACGTTGACCACGGTAAAACATCGTTACTCGATTACATTCGTAAAACGCGCGTGGCTGCGGGTGAAGCTGGCGGGATTACGCAACATATCGGCGCATACCAAGTTAAAACCGACCATGGTTCAGTTACATTTTTAGATACTCCAGGTCACGCGGCATTTACAGCAATGCGTGCGCGTGGTGCAGATGTCACCGACGTGGTGATTATCGTTGTCGCCGCCGATGACGGAGTAATGCCTCAAACCAAAGAAGCGATTGAACACGCGCGTGCGGCAAATGTGCCAATTATCGTCGCCATGAACAAAATGGATAAAGAAGGCGCAAATCCTGACAAGGTAATGCAAGAATTATCAGTGTTGAATGTGCTTGCAGAAGAATGGGGCGGTGACGTGCAATTCTTGAAAATTTCAGCAAAAACAGGGCAGGGCGTTGATGAGTTAATCGAAGCGTTGATTGTTCAAACTGAAATTTTAGAACTTCATGCCCCCGTTCAAGGTGCAGCGTCAGGGATTGTTATTGAATCGCGGTTAGACAAAGGACGCGGTGCGGTTGCGACGATTTTGGTACAACGCGGCACGCTTGAAAGCGGTCAAATGGTGTTATGTGGTCATGAATATGGTCGTGTTCGGGCGATGTTTAACGAAAACGGTAAAGCCATTAAATCCGCAGGTCCTTGTGAACCTGTGGAAATTCTAGGTTTATCAGGTACGCCGAATGCGGGTGACGAATTCTTGGTTGTACAAAACGAACGTATCGCCAAAGATTTAGCGAAACATCGTGAAGACAGAAAACGTCTCAAACGTCACGCTGAACAAGCAACTTCACTTGATGACGTATTTAACCGTATGAAAGCGGGTGAATTAGCTTCTGTGAATTTGGTCTTAAAAACGGACGTTCAAGGTAGTTTGGAAGCGTTACGCGCATCGCTCATCGATTTATCAAATGACGAAGTCGAAGTAAAAGTTGTTTATGGCGGTGTCGGCGGTATCAATGAAGGTGACGTGAATTTAGCGATTGCTTCAGGCGCGATTTTGATGGGCTTCAACGTGCGTGCCGATGCAACCTCGCGTCGTATGATTGAAGAACGCGGCGTTGATTTGCATTATTACAGCATCATTTACGAAGCAATTGATGAAGTTAAAAAATCCATTAGCGGCTTACTTGCTCCTGAAATCAAAGAACAATTCATGGGGCTTGCCGAGGTACGCGACGTATTTAAATCACCAAAATTTGGTGCAGTTGCAGGTTGTATGGTGCTTGATGGTTCAGTCAAACGTAACTTGCCAATTCGCGTCTTGCGTGACAATGTCGTGGTATTTGAAGGTGCGTTGGAATCTTTACGTCGTTTCAAAGACGACGTTGCCGAAGTCAAAATGGGCATGGAATGCGGTATTGGTGTGAAAAATTACAACGACGTTCGCGCAGGCGACCAAATCGAAGTATTTGAACGCATCGAAGTTAGACGGGAATTGTAATCATGGGCAGAGAATTTGCTCGTCACGATCGCGTTTCGTCGCAAATGCAAAAGGAGTTATCGCTGATTCTGCAACGTGAAGTCAGCGACCCTCGAATTGGCTTTGTTACGATTAACGAAGTGGTTGTGACTAAAGATTTAGCGGTGGCGAAAATTTACGTCACCGTTTTAAACAAAGATGAAGCGGGAAAAAAAGCGAGTACGAAAGCGTTAAATGAAATGTCGCCGCTGATTCGTCACGCGCTTGCTAAACGAATGCGCCTGCGGCACATTTCAGAATTGCGTTTTTATTACGATGATTCGTTTGATACGGGAATGCGAGTTGCCGAATTATTGAGCGAAGTAGCGGATGATTTAAAGCCCGAATAATTAACGTTTTCCACATAAAAAAGGCAGTGTTTTAAAACACTGCCTTTTTTGTTGTCTACATTGTTGAGGCTTATTTGTCTAAACCGACAAAATCCCAAATTTCATGTGACATGGTCTTGCCCTGATTTTCAGTTACAGGCGCACCGTTGGGATAATTTTGATCGTAAATGCGTTTAGCATCGGCGGCTAAATCATTCATGCCTAATTTCGCGTAAGCGTCTTGCAGAATCTCAAGCGCAAAAGGTAGCGCAATCGAACGTGGATATTTTTCCATCACGGTTTTAGCGCGATTGACAGCGGCAATATAGGCATCTCGTTTCATGTAATAACGGGCAATGTTAATTTCGTGCATCGCCAAATTATTTTTAATGGCAACCGTGCGTTGTTGCGCGTCAGCGACGTACTGACTTTTTGGATAACGACGCATCAATTCGGCAAAATTCTCCAGCGCATCATTGGCATAAACTTGGTCACGTTGTGACGTATCAGTCGGCAAAAAACGGTCAACAAACGTAATACCGCGATTGTAATTGACCAATCCCTTCAAGTAATACGCATAATCAACGTGATTATCACGCGGATAGGTTTTAATAAATCGGTCAGCGGCTGACAATGCTGCTTCGGCATCGTTATTTTTATAATAGGCATACGCACTATCAATTAACGTTTGTGGCGCAGCATTATCAAATGGATAACGCGCTTCTAAGGCTTCATAAAGTTTTGTGGCTTTATCGTAACTGCTTGCTTCAACAGCAATTCGAGCTTCGGTGCGAAATTTTTCTGCATTCCAACCTGTGTAATCTTCTTGATCACTCGTGCCGCTGCCGCCGAGCATTTCTTGTAATGACGCGCAGCCTGTTAAAACCGTTAAAGAAAGAATTAAACAACAAGTGGTGAAGAATTTAATTAGAATGGTGTGCATATTTGAGTAAATTTAAAAATGATTTTGCGCTTCAAATCAGCGGATTAGTTGGCGTGAGTATAACTTAACAACAAGTGAATTAGAACACGGCGTTATGACGATAGAATTATTAACAATTGAAGTACCACATGAAATGGCAGGAATGCGTTTAGATGCGGTGTTGGCAGAATTATTTAGTGAGTATTCGCGCAGCAAATTACAAACGTGGGTCAAAGCTGGGCGCGTGAAAGTGAATGGCGAAGATTTAAAGCCACGCGACAAACTAGAAGGCGGTGAATTGATTGAACTCGATGCCGAACCCGAAGTAATCATCACTTACGAGCCTGAAAATATCCCGCTCGATATTCTTTTTGAAGATGACGAGATTTTGATTTTGAACAAACCCGCAGGGTTAGTTGTTCATCCAGCGATTGGAAATTGGAGTGGCACGCTTTTAAATGCGTTGCTCTATCATGCTCCACAATTGGAAACGTTGCCTCGTGCAGGCATTGTGCATCGCATCGATAAAGACACCAGCGGGTTATTGATGGTCGCAAAAACCTTGCAAGCGCACAATTCGTTAACAGAGCAATTGCAAGAACGCTCCATTCATCGTGAATACCAAGCGATTACGCATAATCGTATGATTGCAGGCAGTACGATTGACGAGCCGATTGGTCGGCATCCAACCGATAGATTGCGTTATGCGGTCAATCGTGACGGCAAAGAAGCGGTGACGCATTATCGCGTGATTTCACGCTTCAAACGCCACACACACATTCAAGTTAAACTCGAAACAGGTCGTACACATCAAATTCGCGTTCACATGGCACACGTTAATTTTCCCTTGCTTGGCGATCAGCTTTATAGCGGACGTTTTAAAATGCCTGCAAAATGTGGCGAAGAGCTGGAAGCGGTATTGCGTGGTTTTAAGCGTCAAGCATTGCACGCCGCAAAATTAGGTTTAGTGCATCCCAAAACAGGCGAATACATGGAATGGGAACAACCCTTGCCTGACGATATGGTTTTATTACTTGCTGCTTTGGCGAAAAACGATGCCGATGAACAATCATAATTTTATTTTTCCAAATTGGAATGCGCCTGAAAATGTTCATGCCGTGATGACGACGAGATTAGGTGGCGTAAGCAAATTACCTTATGACAGTTTTAATTTAGCAACGCATGTCGAAGATAATTTAGAACACGTTTTAGAAAATCGTCGTTTACTCAAAACAGCATTAGATTTACCAACGCAGCCATTTTGGCTAGAGCAAATTCATAGCAATACAGTCGTTGAAGCAAATGCAGAATTGATTTTGCCCAAAGCCGATGCAAGTTTTACCACGCAAAAAAATGTGGTTTGTGTTGTCATGACGGCAGATTGTTTGCCTGTTTTAATGTGTTCAAAAAATGGCGAAAAAATCGCCGCCATTCATGCTGGTTGGCGCGGTTTAGAAAGTGGCATTATTTCCAAAACGGTTGAAGCTTTGCAAACCACGGATGTAATGGTTTGGCTTGGTGCGGCAATTGGCGCACAACGTTTTGAAGTTGGTGATGATGTTCGTGATACGTTTTTGAAAAAATTTGCTGATTATGCTTTGGCATTTCAAGAAAATGGCACGCAATGGCTTGCTGATATTTACCAATTAGCACGAATTGAATTAGAACATTTAGGCATTACAGACGTTTTTGGCGGTGAATTTTGCACCGTTACCGATGCCGAACGCTTTTATTCTTATCGTCGAGACAAAAAAACGGGCCGAATGGCAACCTTAATTTGGCGTGATTAACAAACCAGAGGATTTCATTATGAATAAAACCCCTTTTTTATTTTCAATCTTAATTGCTAGCACGGTTTTAACACTAATTTCGTGTAGCGTTCCTGAAAAAGAACAAGCTCTACCTTTGCCTGAAAAAAAAGAAATTCCACCGCCCAAAACAGTTGAACCTGTTAAACCCATTTTTCCGAGACCGATTGAACCTACGAGGGAAATGTCGCAATTACTTAATCAACAAAATGTCAAAACCTTTATTCATAAAATGGTGACGGTGCATCATTTTAATGATCATGACATCAGCGAATTGCTCAAATCTGCGGTAATTAAAGACGATATTTTGAAACGTATCGCGTCGCCTTCGGAAGGTTTACCTTGGTTTAAATATCGGAAAATCTTTCTCACAGATTCCCGTATTAAAAATGGTGTGAAATTTTGGCATGAAAACGCGCAAGCCTTAGAAACCGTTTCAACACAAACAGGTGTGGCACCCGAAATTATTGTTGCCATTATTGGCGTAGAAACAGGTTACGGTAAAAATATGGGTAATCATCGCGTTTTAGACGCGCTGGCAACGTTAGCGTTTGCATATCCACCACGCAGTGCATTTTTTTCGGGTGAACTTGAACAATTTTTACTTTTATGTCGCGAGGAAAATAAAGACCTGCGTGAACCTTTAGGTTCTTACGCGGGCGCAATGGGTTATCCGCAATTTATGCCAAGCAGTTTTCGACATTTAGCCAAAGATTTTGAACATGATGGAAAACGAGATATTTGGCAAAATCCGCGCGATGCGATTGCCAGTGTGGCAAATTATTTTGAAAAAAACGGCTGGCAACGTGGTGAAAAAGTCGCCATGAAAGCTAACGCAACGGGGATGCAATACAAAGCCTTTTTGAGCAAAGATTTAAAATTAAACGTAACGGTCGGGCAACTTTCACATTCGGGTGTTACGCTTCCTGAAAATGTTCCCATCGCAACCAAAGCAAAATTAGTCGCTTTGCAGAATGAAAATAACGAAGAATTGTGGCTCGGTTTTCATAATTTTTACGTCATTACACGCTACAACCATAGTCCGCTTTATGCAATGGCGGCATATCAATTAAGTCAAGAAATTAAGCAACGGCGATAGCTTAGTTTTTTTTGGTATGATAAGGGCGATTCGATAACGCTTGCGTGTCGATGTGTTTGATAATAATAACTTTCAAGACTTAGGAGCTTTTACCATGAAAAAAATCACAACCCCTTTCGCTGTTGCAATGGGCGCAGCGTTAATTTCAAGCATTGGCGCGACAGCTGCAAATGCAGAATCAATTTTTGGCGCAACAGAATTATCTTCAGGTTATATGCAAGTTGCTGAAATGGCGTGCGGTGCGGGCATGAAAATGGAAGCACCGAAAACGGCTGAAGGCGCGTGTGCAGGTAAAAAAACTGATGCAGCGGCAAAACCCGTTGAAGGCAAATGTGGCGACATGATGGACGGCGATAAAATGAAAAAAGGCATGGAAAGCATGTGCGGCGCGATGATGAAAGGCAAAGAAGGAATGTGTGGCGAAATGCACGGGCAAATGATGAAAGAAGGCGCGTGTGGAGGCATGATGGGAGGCGGTGATATGCAAGGAATGGATCACGGCAATGGCGTGAAAGTGAAACCTAGCAACAAAACGTCAGATGATTCGCCACTTTATGACGTTCATCCATTCAAAAAGTAACTGTAACCAGAAGGAATTAAACATGAAAAAAATTACTACTTCTTTTGCTGTGGGTGCGGCGTTAATTTCAAGCATGGCTAGCGCGGATGTCAATCCATTTGGCGTAACTGAATTACCCGCAGGTTATATGCAACTTGCAGCGGCTGAAATGGCGTGTGGCGCGAACATGAAAATGGACACGCCTGCACCAAAAACTGCTGAAGGCGCGTGTGCTGGTAAAAAATCAGATGCGAAAGTTGATGTTCAAAAAGCAGACGATGTAAAAAAATCTGCTGAAACCGTAAAAGAAGCCCCTAAAAAATAAGTTTTTTAACAAATTTGTAGGTGCTGTGCCTTGTGCCGTCCTCTTTCAAAATGAAGATTCTGGTAATGAAAGAGGACGACCACAGGGGATCTTCCCTACGAGATCCGTGCGTTGTTTTTAACCTTGAATTACCCTTGCCACCGCCTCAGCGACCTTAATACCGTCGATTGCCGCAGATAAAATCCCGCCCGCATAACCTGCACCTTCACCTGCGGGATAAAGTCCAACTGTATTTAAACTTTGAAAATTATCACCACGTTTAATACGAATTGGTGAAGAGGTTCTTGTTTCAACGCCAGTTAAAAGCGCGTCGTGCATGGCAAAACCTTTTATTTTTTTGTCGAATGCGGGCAAGGCTTCTTGAATTGCTATCACGGCATAATCGGGCAGAGCAGAGCGCAAATCGGTTAATGTGACTGATGGCGTGTAGGACGGAACGACCGAACCGAATTTTGTTGACGGTTTGCCTGCTAAAAAATCACCGACTAATTGCGCGGGGGCAGAATAATTTTCACCGCCGAGCAAAAACGCTTGCCGTTCCCAATGACGCTGCAAATCAACGCCTGCTAAAACGTGTTGTGGATAATCGATTTCAGGCGTAATGCCAACGACGATTGCGCTATTGGCATTGCGTTCGTTGCGCGAATACTGACTCATGCCATTTGTGACGACGTGACCTGCTTCAGATGTTGCCGCCACCACGGTTCCACCAGGACACATACAAAAACTATAAACCGACCGTCCATTTTTGCAATGATGCACCAATTTGTAATCTGCCGCGCCAAGTCTTGAGTTTCCTGCATTGTCGCCAAAACGGCATTGGTCAATGAGCGACTGCGGATGCTCAATTCGGAATCCCATCGAAAATGGTTTTGCTTCCATATAAACGCCAATTTTATTGAGCATTGCAAAGGTATCGCGTGCGCTGTGTCCGACCGCCAACACAACCTGCGGACTTTCTACAATTTCACCATTTGCCAAACGTACGCCTTGAACGTGATTATTTTCAATTAACAATTCATCGACGCGGCTTTCAAAACGTATTTCACCGCCAAGCGATAAGATCTCAGCACGAATTTCTTCAACCATCGAAACTAAGCGAAAGGTTCCAATATGCGGTTTGCCTAAATAAAGAATTTCAGGCGGTGCGCCTGCTTTGACGAATTCTTGCAACACTTTTCGCCCGTAATGATTCGGGTCTTTGATTTGAGTATAAAGTTTGCCGTCTGAAAATGTCCCTGCGCCACCTTCACCAAATTGCACATTTGATTCAGGATTAAATTCACGTTTGCGCCAAAGTCCAAACGTATCTTTCGTGCGTTCACGAACAGATTTGCCTCGTTCTAACATGATTGGTTTAAAACCCATTTGCGCCAAAATCAAAGTTGCAAGTAATCCACAAGGTCCTGCACCGACAATGATGGGACGAATTTTATTATCAGGTTTTGCGTGTGCAATTAACCGATATTGCGTATTGGGTGTTTGATTGATATGAATATCGTCCGCAAATTTTTCTAAAATTTTTGTTTCATTTTCCACTTCAACATCAACGGTATAAACCATTTGAATGTCCGATTTTTTTCGGGCATCGTGATTTTGCCGAAAAATTTCATAACGAATAAATTCATCTAAATCGATTTGCAGCCGATATTGCACAGCAGATTGTAAGTCGTCTTCGTTGTGATTGAGCGGTAGTTTAAGTTCAGTAATTCTTAACATGAATTTTTTAAAATAAATTGGATTGAAAAACAGATTGATTGCACTATGGTTTGTGTTTATTGATAGTAACGTATCGTTTATAATTAAGACACTTCCTTTTTAGGAGCAGCACGAGAGGTTTGCCAGTGTTTTTACACCGTTAATCATAGAATTTGTCTCACAAAGTCGTAATTATTGTAGAATGTGACCCTAAAGTCGCGGCGTAACGTGCAGTGAAATTAAATTAAAACTACATAGCCTTAGGAAAATAAAATGGATATACCAGCAGAGATGTTACAAAAAAAGATTCTTATCGTTGACGATGCCGCATCAATGCGTACGTTGACGAAAGCGATTTTGCGTGAAGCAGGTTTTGCTCACGTTTTTGACGTTCCAGGTGGTCGTGAAGCGTTGATGATGATGGCGAAAGTCAAAATCAACGTCGTTATTTGTGACTGGAATATGCCAGGCATGAGCGGTATTGAATTATATCAAGCTGTCAAAGCCGATGATAAATTGTATGTTCCACCTTGGATTATGCTTACCTCTTCAGGTGAAGCTGAAAAAGTAAAAGAAGCAATTTCAGTGGGCATTACCTCTTACATTGTTAAGCCATTTAAACCTGATAACTTGATTAGCCAGCTTGTGGCGAAATTAAAAACAGGTTGATTTTAAAGTTGAATATTTGTTGTTAAATGAGCCTCGCAACAGCTTTTGGTTGCGGGGCTTTTTGCTTTTTATCCTTTCAATCACTTTCTAAACGTAATGAATGCAGAGCCAAATCAACTTCCCACCAAAGTGCAACAAATCGAAATCACGCAGGAAAATCACGATCAACGTTTAGATAATTTCCTGATTACTCTTTTAAAAGGCGTGCCAAAAAGTCGCATTTATCGCATTGTTCGCAAAGGTGAAGTCCGCGTCAATAAAGGACGTGTCGAGGTAAATCATCGATTAAAAATAGGGGATATTGTGCGCGTGCCACCAGTACGAATTGCCGAGCGTGACGAAGAAGTTTTTGTCCCAACGAATTTAAAAGATGCGCTGCAACACAGTATTTTGTACGAAGATGACGGCTTTTTGATTGTCAATAAACCCGCAGGTTTTGCGGTTCACGGTGGAAGCGGCGTGAGTTCGGGCATTATTGAAGGCTTGCGCTTATTGCGTCCTGAAGCGAAATTTTTAGAACTTGTGCATCGGTTAGACAAAGATACGTCGGGCTGTTTAGTGATTGCAAAAAAACGCAGTGCGTTACGCGCATTTCACGCGATTTTTCGAGATAACCAAGTCAAAAAAACCTACATTGCATTACTTTCTGGGCAATGGAAAAAGAAAAAATTAGTCGTCAATGCACCGCTTTTGAAAAATATCGCTAAAGGTGGTGAACGGATGGTGATGGTCAGCGCGGCAGGAAAAGAAGCAGAAACGGTTTTCACACGCTTAACAACTTTTCAACACGCAACACTTGTTGAAGCAGCACCAAAAACAGGACGGACACATCAAATTCGCGTTCACGCGCTACATTTAGGACATCCGATTATTGGCGATGAACGTTACGGACGCGACGATGTGAATGCGACTTTTCGACAAAAAGGTTATAAACGGATGTTTTTACACGCTAAAACGTTAGCATTCTCACATCCTTTAACAGGCGAACTAATGAAAATTCACGCGCCGTTGCCTGAGCAACTTGAAATGTTGCTTGCAAATGAACCAACACTTTAAGCTGATTTTGCTAGAATACGCGCAAACATAACCAGTACGGACTTGCCGCATTGCAGCCAGTCCGATTTTTTTACCTTTCAATTACAAAAAAAGAAAACCGTGGATATAAAACACATTAGAAATTTTTCGATTATCGCTCACATCGATCATGGTAAATCAACGCTTGCTGATCGTTTCATTCAAATGTGCGGTGGTTTATCTGACCGTGAAATGTCGGCACAAGTGCTTGATTCAATGGACATTGAAAAAGAACGTGGCATTACGATTAAAGCGCAAAGCGTCACGCTCGATTTCAAAGCCGCTGACGGTGAAACCTATCAACTCAATTTCATCGATACACCAGGTCACGTTGATTTTTCTTACGAAGTTTCGCGTTCACTTGCCGCTTGTGAAGGAGCATTACTCGTTGTCGATGCCGCGCAAGGTGTTGAAGCGCAAAGCGTTGCTAACTGTTACACCGCAATTGAGCAAGGCTTAGAAGTCGTGCCTGTTTTGAACAAAATCGATTTACCTTCTGCGGAACCTGAACGGGTGCAAACAGAAATCGAAGAAGTGATTGGTATTCCTGCTGACGAAGCGTTGATGATTAGCGCGAAAACAGGTTTAGGCGTTTTGGACGTTTTAGAACAATTAGTTTTAAAAGTCCCCTGCCCTGTTGGCGACCCCGACGCACCATTACAAGCGTTGATTATTGATTCGTGGTTCGACAGTTATTTAGGTGTCGTGTCGCTGGTTCGCATCATGAACGGCAGCATCAAACGCAAACAAAAAATTACTATTATGTCCACTGGTCGGTCATTTTTGGCTGAAAAAGTGGGTATTTTCACCCCCAAACGAGTGGAAAAAGACGTTTTAAACACAGGCGAAGTGGGCTTTTTAGTTGCGGGCATTAAAGATATTTTCGGTGCGCCAGTCGGTGATACGGTGACGGGAACAGATAACCCTTCAACCGAGCAATTAACAGGTTTCCAAAAAGTGCAACCGCGTGTTTTTGCGGGACTTTATCCCGTCAGTTCCGACGATTACGAAGGCTTACGCGAAGCATTGCAAAAATTGAACTTGAACGATGCGGCGTTGCAATTTGAACCTGAAACCTCACAAGCGTTGGGTTTTGGTTTCCGTTGTGGATTTTTGGGCATGTTGCACATGGAAATTGTGCAAGAACGCCTTGAACGTGAATATGACGTAGATTTAATTACCACCGCACCGACCGTAATTTATGAAGTCATTACGCAAACGGGCGAAACCTTGATGGTGGATAATCCTGCGAAATTACCCGAAAACGGCACGATTGATGAAATTCGTGAGCCAATTATTCGCGCAAACATTCTTGTTCCAGAAGCCTACGTTGGCGCAGTGATTACGCTTTGTATCGAAAAACGCGGCGTGCAAAAAGATATGCAATACGTTGGACGACAAGTTTCATTGCATTATGAAATGCCATTAAATGAAGTCGTTTTAGACTTTTTCGACCGTTTGAAATCGGTGAGTCGTGGTTTTGCTTCGTTTGATTATGAATTTTTACGTTTCCAAGAAGCCGCGTTGATTAAACTCGATGTGTTAATTAACGGCGAAAAAGTCGATGCCTTGTCGATGATTGTGCATAAAGATTCGAGTCAACGTCGTGGGCATGACATCGTGGAAAAAATGAAAGAGTTAATTCCGCGTCAAATGTTTGAAATCGCCATTCAAGCGGCGATTGGTTCAAAAATTATTTCGCGTTCAACGGTAAAAGCGATTCGCAAAGACGTGACCGCAAAATGTTACGGTGGTGATATTTCGCGTAAGAAAAAACTGCTCGAAAAACAAAAAGCAGGTAAAAAACGCATGAAACAAGTGGGCAATGTGGAAATTCCACAAGAAGCGTTTTTAGCCGTTTTGAAACTTAATAAAGAATAAGGTGGACTGAAATGGATTTTGATTTTTCGTTTTTTTTGTTTGTGGGAACAATTGTCACGGGCGTTATTTGGGGCGGTTATGCGTGGTATTTAAAAACTAAAAATGTGCCGTATGACATCGAAAATGAACCCGTTTTAGTGGAATACGCGCATTCGTTTTTTCCCGTTATTTTGATTGTGTTTTTGTTACGCTCATTTATCGCAGAGCCATTCAGAATTCCGTCAGGTTCAATGATGCCAACGCTTTTGGTTGGCGATTTTATTTTGGTGAATAAATTTACTTATGGCATTCGCATTCCTGTCATTAACAAAAAAGTCATCGAGTTAAACCAGCCGCATCGTGGTGATATTGTCGTTTTTCGTTACCCAAAAAATCCCGAAGTCGATTACATCAAACGTTTAATTGGTTTGCCGCACGACAAAATCACTTATGAAAATAAACGCTTAACGGTGAATGGTCAGCCGATTCCAGAAGTGGCAATGGGAACGTTTGAAGGCAAAGGTCAAAGCGAAGAAATGAACGGCGCGGCACAATTTTTGGAAAATTTAACAGGCGTTGAACACCGCATTTTAAATCGTGATGGCGTACAGAGTGTTGAATTTACTTATACCGTGCCAGAAGGTCAGTATTTCATGATGGGTGACAACCGTGATAACAGTAATGACAGTCGTTATTGGGGAACGGTGCCAGATGAAAATTTGGTTGGTAAAGCGTTTTTCATTTGGATGAGTTGGGATTGGTCGAATAAAGGCGTTGATTTTTCACGGATTGGAACGATTTTGAAATAAGAATTTGTGTGTTTTTTCACAATCCATTTTGTAGTATTTCCAACAATTTTTCATATCTTGAAAATAAGTTCATTTTAAATCAATTAGTTAACAACTGGTATAATCCGTGCTTTGACCTCTTGTAATAATCAACGCAAGAGGTCAAACCGATGGAATTGCCAGTTTTAAACGAAAAACCAAAAGGCGGATGTTCCGCCAGTTCTTGTGGGTCGAGCGACGACCAACTTAATCATTTATCCGACGAAATTCGCGCAAAAGTGCAAAACCATCCGTGTTATTCGGAAGACGCACACCATTATTTTGCTCGAATGCACGTTGCGGTTGCGCCCGCTTGTAACATTCAATGTCATTACTGCAATCGTAAATACGATTGCGCCAATGAATCCCGTCCTGGTGTGGTTTCAGAATTATTAACGCCAAATCAAGCCGTGAAAAAAACGATGGCAGTCGCGGCAAACATTCCGCAAATGACTGTGTTAGGTATCGCAGGGCCGGGCGACCCGTTAGCAAATCCTGAACGCACCTTTGAAACCTTCCGCCGTTTAAGCGAAGAAGCCCCCGACATTAAACTTTGTGTTTCAACAAACGGTTTAGCGTTACCTGATGCCGTCGAAGAATTATCGAAACACAACATCGACCACGTCACCATCACGATTAACTGCGTTGACCCCAAAATCGGCGCAAAAATTTATCCGTGGATTTTCTGGAAAAACAAACGTATCAAAGGTGAAAAAGCCGCCAAAATTCTCATCGAACAACAACAAAAAGGCTTAGAAATGCTGGTGGCAAAAGGCATTTTAGTCAAAGTGAATTCGGTGATGATTCCTGGTGTCAATGACAAACATCTTGCTGAAGTCAGCAAAATTGTTAAATCGAAAGGCGCGTTTTTACACAACGTCATGCCGCTGATTGCCGAAGCCGAACACGGTACATTTTATGGCGTGATGGGGCAACGCAGTCCCACCGCGTTAGAGCTTCAAGAACTGCAAGACGAATGTTCAGGCGATATGAATATGATGCGTCATTGCCGTCAATGTCGCGCGGATGCTGTTGGAATGCTGGGCGAAGACAGAGGCGACGAATTCACGCTCGACAAAATCGAAGACATGGAAATCGACTATCAAGCCGCGATGGAAAAACGCAAAGTGATTCATCAAGCCATCGAAGCCGAAATGAACAGCAAACGCGCCGCCAAAGTCGAAGTCAAAGCCGAAAAACTCAATACCCGTCCTGTCTTAATGGCTGTTGCGACCAGCGGTCAACACGTTATCAATGTTCATTTTGGTCATGCGAAAGAATTTTTGATTTACGAAGCCTCGCCTGAAGGCGTGCGTTTTATTTCGCATCGAAAAGTTGACCAGTATTGCGAAGGCGATACGAGTTGTGGCGACGGTGAAAGCGTTTTGCAACGCACGATTCGCACATTAGAAGGTTGCGAGGCGGTGCTTTGTTCAAAAATTGGTTATGAACCGTGGGAAATGCTTGAAAACGCAGGCGTTATGCCAAACGGCGAACATGCGATGGAAGACATCGAAACCGCTGTAATGGCTGTTTATAACGAAATGGCATCGGCTGGAAAACTCGACGAAGTTCAACAACGTGCAACCGCTTAGGAGGCGTTATGGCTCTGAAAATTATTGAAAGTTGTGTGAATTGTTTTGCCTGTGAGCCGCTTTGTCCCAGCAAAGCGATTTACGAAGCCAAGCCGCATTTTTTAATCGACGCGAAAAAATGTACCGAATGCGTCGGCGATTTTGATGTGCCGCAATGCGCGAGTATTTGCCCGATTGAAGGCGCGATACTTGATGCGTTGAATGTGCCGCTGAATCCAGCGGGTTCGCTCACAGGCATTCCACCTGAAAAAATGGCGGAGGCAATGGCTGAATTACAAGCCCATTGACGATTATGGCATTGATACATTTTTACGAAAAAGTCGGTTGTGGCAACAATACCAAACAAAAAGACCTGCTGATTGAAGCGGGTCATTGGCTGATTGAACATGATTTGCTAACCCACGATTGGCGCAGTGAACCTGAAAAATTACGTTCGTTTTTTGGTGATAAGCCTGTTTGCGAATGGTTCAATCGTGCCGCACCTGCGATTAAAAACGGTGAATTAAATCCCGATGAAATTAACGCCGAACAAGCGATTGCCTTAATGCTGGAACAGCCGTTGTTAATTCGTCGTCCGCTGATGGAAATCGAAGATCATCGTATGGCAGGTTTTGACAACGACGAAGTTGCTCATTTTTTAAGTTTAGAAACCGAGGGCGATTTAGAAAGTTGCCCGAAAAAAGATTCGGCAAGAGTGTGTCGAAATGAACGCGGTTGAATTAGAAAATGCGGCAGGCATTCCACAAGCGGTGGCACTTTCTGAGCGAGTGCATTGGATAGGTGCGCTCGACTCGAATTTGCGGACGTTCGACATCATTTTAAAAACCGCTAACGGCACGACGTATAACGCTTATGTGATTCGCGGCAGTGACGGCGTGGCGGTAATTGATACGGTCAAAGAAGGTTTTGCCAGCGATTTTTTTGCCCGTTTGGAAAGTGTGGCGCGTTATGACGAAATCAAAGTTATCGTTTTAAACCATTTAGAACCCGACCACACGGGCGCGTTGCCAGAACTCATGCGTCGCGCACCGCAAGCGCAATTGTTCATTTCACAAAAAGCCCAATCGATGCTCAAAGGGTTATTGAAACAAGAAGAACTTAGTTTCACTCCTGTTTTAACGGGTGATAGCATTTTGCTTGGCGATAGAACTCTGCAATTTTTGCACACGCCTTATTTGCATTGGCCCGACACGCAATGCACGTTTTCGCCTGAAGAGCAGATTTTGTTTTCGGGCGATGTTTTCGGCTGTCATTTTTGTGATAACCGTTTGTTCAATGATTGCGTCGGGGATTTTCGGTTTTCATTCGAGTATTACTACGCCTACATCATGCGTCCGTTCAAAGATTATGTGCTTTCGGCATTGAATTTAATTGAACCGCTGACGCTTTCAACGATTGCTCCCGCGCATGGCCCGATTTTGCGTGATCGTCCACAACGTTACATCAAACGTTATCGAGAACTTTCCAGCCCCGCGTTGCACAGTGAACTCAGCGAAAACCAAAAAACGTTGCTGATTTTTTATATCAGTTCGTATGGCAACACGCGAAAAATGGCAGAAGCCATTTATAACGGTGCAATGCAAGTGCCTGATGTGCGCGTGTCGCTTTACGATTTGGAAGGCGGCGAAGTTGCGCCGTTTGTGGATTTGATTGAAGAAGCGGACGGTTTAATTCTCGGCACACCCACGATTAACGGCGATGCGGTGAAACCGATTTGGGATTTGTTGTCGTCGCTGGCGGTGGTGAATTTGAAAACAAAACTCGGTGGCGTGTTTGGTTCTTACGGCTGGACAGGTGAGGGCGTGCGAATGGTGGAAGATCGTTTGCGCGGTTTGAAACTGCGCGTGCCGATTTCAGGTTTGCGGGTGAAATTGATTCCGACTGACGAAGAGATTTTGCAATGTGAAGCGTTCGGTTTGGAACTCGCACAGGAATTGATGGGTTTGCGTGGTGCGAGAGTTATCAATTTTGAAGATTTGTAAAGCACCTCCCCCTGCGGCTATCGCCGCTTCCCCCTCCAAAGAGGGAAAAGATTAAAAGCAACCGCTTTTGATTTTTACTGGTTTGCCCCCTTTGGAGGGGGCGCGCGAAGCGCAGGGGGAGGTGCTGTAAATTTAACCGATCCAAGGACGCATCGGTACACAAGCATTGCTTTAAAACAGCAATGCACACAGGAATCCTCCGATTCCAAAACGAAAATTGGCTAGGTTGGCAATTTTCGAGATTATTTTTTTCTTGTTTGAGGAGTATTAAACAATGGCAAAAGCGACTATTACTTTTGAAGATATAAATGTCACTGTGACCGTCCCTGCTGGAACTCGCGTTATTGAAGTTTCAGAAAAAGTCGGTTCAGCGATTACTTACGGTTGCCGCGAAGGCGATTGTGGAACGTGCATTATGAAAGTCACTGACGGCTGGAATAATTTGAGCGAACCATCTGTTTTAGAAGACAAAGTATTGCGTGAAAACATGGCTGGCAAACACAACCGTTTAGCGTGCCAAGCGCAAGTTTTGGGCGGCAAAATTTCTGTCAAACCTGTTTAATTTTAATTACTTAGAGGTGTTCTCATGGCATTAGTTACTTTTAGTAGTCCTGAATATCGTGACAAAACCGTTTATGCAGTGGCAGGCAGTCACACGCAAACGATTTTAAAACTCGCGCTCGAAAACAAAATCCCCATCAATTTTGAATGTGAAGATGGTGAATGTGGTACATGCGTGGTGAAAGTGTCGAGCATCGACAAAAAACATGAACGCATGGGCGGTCCTTTGACTGAAAAAGAAAAAACCGTCTTGCGTGAAACAGGCAAATTAACTGCCGAAGAGTTGGAAAAAATGATTGTGGACGATTTACCATCAGAATGGCGACTTGCTTGCCAAATGATTGTGCGCGATGAAGATATTCGCGTTGAGTATTAGTCTTTAAGCGTTTGTTTTAAACGATGTCACACTGGTCTTGCAGCATTCCCATGCGTAACCGCTGTGACATTCATGGCAATGTGAGGACGCACGATGTCTCTTTCACCTCTTAGCGTAGCGCAACATTATCAAGCGTTGCTGGCGTGTTCGGATGGTTCTAAAAATGGCGAATGGTTCGCGCAAATTCTCGCCAGTTGGCAAGTGGGCGCAGGGGCGTTACCGAATTTTTTGGGACTTGAACCGTCGCAGTTTGAGCAATTTTTAGCCACACGTTTTCCGAGTTATTCGTTGTCTATTTTTCCGCTACGGCAAAATCCTGATTTTTCTCGCATGACCGAAAAAGGCGAACTTGAGCAATTTTTGCGTGGTTTTGCGAGCGTTCAAAATGAAGACATTGAATGGTTAATTGCGATTATCGTTGCGGCGTGTTTGGGCAGTAATCATCTTTGGCAAGATTTAGGGTTGTTTGGGCGTGAGGATTTGTCTGCGTTGCTCAAACATAATTTCCCACAGCTTGCCGAGCAAAATGTTTATGACATGAAATGGAAAAAATTTATTTACAAACAACTCTGCGAAACAGAAGGGATTTATGTTTGTCGTTCGCCTTCGTGTGAGTATTGCAAAGATTATTTGAATTGTTTTGGGGAGGAGGATTAGGACAAAATGGTTTTTGATAATGACTCAAAACTCGATTCTTTTAATTCCCACGATGCAATCAAAGTAAGAACAAAGATAGTTATCCCTTCTATCATTTCATCAGTTATGTTTTCCTTTGCTTTTTTGCCATGAGCAATATCATTTCTGATTCCTTCCCATCGATCGAATTCGTTAATAACAGAAGTATATATTTCAAGATTTTTTAATGAATTAAATCGATTTTTGAATAATGTTTTTAATTTATCTTTAAGTCGCCCTTCTTTGTCGTCGTGTTCATTGATGTAATTCTCAAATGCTGCGTACATGAGAAAATATGCTAATTTTAAATTTCCAGCTTCTCGTAATGAATAACTCTCTGAAATTAAATCAACGTAAAATTTACCAAAAGTGTCGCTGGATGCGAAGCTACAAAATGAACATTCTATTAAAATGTCCCAATCCATTGGTTCAATCGTGCCACCGTCTCCATAATAACTTCCTGAAAAATGAATTGTTTTTTTTGAATGGTCAACCCGTTCTATTTGTATAGGATAAAACTCAAATTCATCAAATTTTGGATACATTCCTTCTTCCATAACATCTTTATTTTGTTTCAAAATGTCATTCAAAATCACATCGAAGGAATTGCGTGTATCGAAATCTATGACATACTGTCCCGCAAGTCTTTCTATGTCATCTGCATGAAATATACGCTGATCTTTTATTGTAGCGTTGATTATTCCACCAAATTCCTCATCAAAGCTCCATGAATCCTTGAAGTAATAGGTTGTAGCATCCATTCCCTTATACGGCGAAAGATCATAATCTGGGTGATTGTTGATTTTAATGATTCTTGAGCTGACTTTGATGATTTTAAGAAAAGACAATAGACAATAATCAAGACCATCTGTTTTTTTAAATTGTGCGTAGTTCATATTTCCACCAATCAATTTAATTTTTGGGGTTGCTTTGGCATAAGCACTGTTTTTGAATAGATAGTGAGAGATTAGAGTAAATGTTAACAAATCACAAACGCTTAAATTCGTTAGTTTGTCCCCTTCTTACAATCAATCAACTTCTCATATAGACTTTTGGCTACACATTGGTGTCATTCATTATCTGAGGAGAAAAAATGAACAAATTATTTGAACCGTTGCAACTCGGCGCAATTACGTTACCAAATCGTATTTTGATGGCTCCATTAACACGATGTCGAACTGCTGAAAATCATGTACCGAGTGATTTGATGGTGACGCATTATGCTCAACGCGCCAGTGCAGGGCTGATTATTGCCGAAGCAACGATGGCGATTGAAGGAAATTCGGCGTTTTGGAAAGAACCTGCGATTTATTCGCCCGAACAAATTGCGGGCTGGAAAAAAGTAACCGATGCCGTGCATGAAAAAGGCGGTTTAATTTTTCTGCAAATTTGGCATGGTGGACGAGCTTGTCATCCGTTATTAAATAATGGCGCACAACCTGTTGCACCCAGTGCCATTGCGATAAATGGCGAAGTTTTTACACCCGAAGGCATGAAGCCTTATGTTGTGCCGCGTGAATTACGCCTTGATGAATTACCAGAGATTATCAACGGTTTCAAAATAGCGGCTGAAAATGCAAAAGCAGCGGGTTTCGATGGTGTGGAAGTACACGGCGCGAATGGTTATTTGCTCGATGAATTTTTGCGCGATGGTTCAAATAAACGCACTGACGAATACGGCGGTTCGATTGAAAATCGTGCGCGATTGATGCTCGAAGTATTGCAAGCGGTTTGTGATGTGTGGGGCAGTCAGCGTGTTGGCTTGCGACTTTCACCATTAAATAGTTTCAACAGCATGATAGACAGCGACCCTGTTGCCCTTTCAACATGGATGGCAAAACGCCTTAATGATTTTGACTTGGCTTATTTACACGTTATGCGGAGTGATTTTTTTCAACAACAAAGTGGCGATGTGTTAACGCCGATTCGTGAAAATTATAAAGGCGTGTTAATTGGCAACATGGGTTACGACGCAAAAGAAGCCGAAGAAGCGATTGCCAGAGGAAAACTCGATGCAGTTTCTTTTGGCGCAAGTTTTATTGCAAATCCTGATTTGCCTGCTCGTATTAAAACGGGTGCAGAGTTGAATGTGCCAAATCCCGAAACGTTTTATTTAGGTGGCGAAGTCGGTTATACGGATTATCCTGCTTTGAACGTTTAATTTTTTTCGTTGGGGGCATTCATGACTTCTTTTTTTGCTGAACACTTTGCCAACGACTGGATAGATTCATGGAATAACCATGATTTGCAACGTATTCTGTCGCATTACACTGATGATTTTGAAATGACTTCGCCCGTGATTATACAGCTTGCCAACGAACCGAGTGGCACTTTAAAAGGTAAAACGGCAGTTGCTGATTATTGGGCAAAAGCGTTGCAATTGATTCCAGATTTACACTTTGAACTCATCACAACGCTGGTAGGGGTGAACAGCATCACGCTTTATTATCAAGGTGCGAAAGGTCGATTAGCCGCCGAAGTTTTTCATTTCAACGATGAACAAAAAGTGATAAAAGCCTTTGCACATTATGTGAATTATTTTAGGGAGGAGGATTAAAGCCTATTCCTCTTCCAAAATGAATATCAATAAACATCAACACGATGATTCTACTCTGTTAAACCGACGGTGTTGCTAACCATAATTGCTAAAAATTCAATCAAAATGCTTTTGTGTGCATCGTTGCCAAAAATTTTTTTAAAGGCAATGTCGGTTTTGGGGTCTACGAATTTCATGGTTTTTCCTGTTTATTTCCAAAAACGTTTAATTTTCTGGATCGATAATACTCAGAACACGCAAAACAATTTCATCGGTTGTTACAGAGTCGAGCGTTTCAATATAACAAGCATTACCTGAACGCATTCGTGCTTCAATATCAAAAGAACGTACTTGATTACAAACGGCAACGCCTGTTGTGTCATGCCCCGAAATCGTAACAGTTAAACCACAGTTTCTGGCAAATTCAGCACCGCTTGAAATAGGAACTGTCATTGCAATTCCTAACGCATTTATTTCTTTAGGCGTGATAACGACGAAACGATGCCGATTTTTCATTTCACGTCCAGCGATAGGATTCGGGTCAATCCAATAAATATCACCTCGATT
>Ga0172375_10000181_pt1 | contig 96619 bp, 72 predicted proteins | sample LakKiv1m_FD_114537 | JGI IMG/M metagenome (GOLD analysis project Ga0172375, IMG submission 114537) | Freshwater microbial communities from Kabuno Bay, South-Kivu, Congo - kab_092012_11.1m | ecosystem: Environmental > Aquatic > Freshwater > Lake | place: Democratic Republic of the Congo...
ATCGAAGGCACGAGCGCCTTCGGTATCGAAGACCTCTTCATCCATTCGGGCAAGTACCGCAACGGCATCGTCTGCCTCAACGAAACGTCAGGCAAACACGAACTCGGCGGCGGCGCGCGCATCGACGCGGCATCGCCCCACGACATCACCCTGCGCCGACTCCGCCTGAAACTGATCATCGACCAGTACATCCTGAAAAACACGGCGGAGTACGAGAAGCGCGCCTACCTGCGCGGCAACGGCATCGTCATCCGCGACGCCCGTTTCGTCCGCGTCGAGGACTGCGACATCTACTGTTCGAAAGAGGGCTCCAGCACGCTGTACTTCGTTCTCGAAGCCCAGCACCTGCGCATCGCGGACTGCCGCGTCAACGGCTCCGGCTGGGCGGTCGTCGGTGGCGACAAGGTGATCTTCGAAAACAACGAGGCGTGGAACTGCACCTACAGCATTGCGCCGGTCTGCCGCAACCTCTACTGGGGCGGCAACCGCCAGCACGACCTTTTCACCAACAACCGCGAGAGCATCACCCACGACGGCGCGCGCACCGCCTTCCGCGGCCTCGTGCCCGCCCGCTGCGAGGGCACGCGCGCCGCGCTCGACTTCGGCGACGCCAAACCCGGCTACCGCAACGGCCCCGGCTACTGGATCGGCCGACAGCTCCAGCTCGTCGAAGGGCGCGGGGCCGGTCAGACGCGCACGATCCTCGCCCTCACCAACGATGTGGCCACGCTCGACCGTCCTTGGGCCATTGCGCCCGACGCCACCTCGCGCTTCGTCGTCGCCACCGAACGCACCCACCTGCTCTACGTCGACAACGTGACCGAAGATTCCTCCATCGCGATCCAGCTCTACGGCGGCCTCACCGACGGCGTGCTCGCCCGCAACCGCTGCGCCCGCGCCGGCGGATTCCGCGGCTTCGGCATGGACTACCACGGCATCATCCCGCTCTGGTTCGTCCAGATGCTCGACAACGAGATCCTCGAAGGCAACGGCTACCGCAGCCCCGGCAACGAAATGCCGCCGCGCAACGCCGACCTCGGCCTCGCCGTTGGCGCGAAACACGCCGCCAGCGTTGTTCTGCGCGGCAACCGCTTCGAAAACGTCCGCGAGCCGCTGGACGCCTCGGCGCGCCAGAGCGCCTACACGCATCCCGCCGAACGGCTGCTCATGCAGATCGAAAGCGCGGAGGCCGCGCTCGCCGGACCGCCGCCCCCCGAATGGACGACGCTCAAAAAGCGGTTGGCCCGCGCCGCGACCGGAACCGCGTTCGACGACCCGCAGGTCCGCGTGAACGCCCAAGTGGATTTGCTTCAGGTGCTCCGCGCCCTGTCAGCCGCCACGCCCGACGGCGTCACGCACGACGTGCGCGTGGCCGAGTCGTTGCTCGGCGGTTCGCTCCGCATCCAAGGCTGGGACAACGGCATGACCAAGCTGTTGTATTCGGTCGACGCGTCCGACGCGAACGTGCGCCTGCTGGCCGCCGTCGCGCCCACCGCGCCGAACACGGCCTGCGCGGTCGCTTTCGACGCGATTCCAGGCTGGACGTTCCCCGAGCCCCAACCCGTGCCGCTCGTCGCAGGCGCGGTCACGCCCATCGACGTCCACCTCGCCGCGCCCGCAGGACCGAAGGGGTTCTTCCGCCTGCCCGTCACTGCGACGTTCAGCGGCGATGGCTGGTCGCTCGCCTGCCGCGCCGCGCTGCGCACGCTCACGCAGAACCGCCTCTGCCAGTGGGCCGTCTCCGCCGGCGGCGCATGGCAACCGCTGACCGACGCCAACGTACACGGAGCCATGCAACTGGACGCGCTGCTCGGCAACGCCCCGACGGGCGCGACCGCCGTCGCATGCGCCGTGCTGCGCGCCGCGCGACCGACGCCACTGCGCTTCGAGTTCGAGGGACCGATCCTCCTCACCGTCGACGGTGCGCGAATCGGCACGGACATTCAGCGCGGCCGCTGGGGCAACGCCGCGCTCGCGCCCGGCGACCACCTGCTCACAGCGCGTTTCACGCTGAAGAAAAAAGGCGAGACGCTTTTCAAGGTCTCCTGCGAAACCGCCGACACCTGTCTGCCCGGCGACTTGCTCGTGTTGCCCGCCGAGGAGGTTCTGCACCACAGCGCGTTGCCGGCTCCTTGACGCGAGTTCCCAACTTTTTAGAACTGCGACAGGTACTTGCCCATCAGCGTTTCGAGGCGCGTTTCGAGCCACGGCGTGACCTTCCAAAAATCGCGCAGTTCGAGATACTCGCTGACGGCCGCCTGTTGTCCAGGTTTGACGCAGAATTCGGCCTTGAGCAGGATGTTGCGAGCGGTCGCTTCGGGCGAGACAAACTCGGCCACGTTGACGCGGAAACCCAGCACGCGCAGGATCTGCGCGCGGAAGGTGTCCGTCAACAGGTCGGCGAGGCGCTCGCGCAGAATGCCGTGCCGCAGCACGGCCTGCATGGGCCCGCCCTCCTTCAGCGTCTTGTGCAACTCGTGTTGGCAGCACGGCGCGCAGAGCAGATACCGGCACTTCCACTCGATGCCGCGCGCCAGCGCTTCGTCCGTTGCCGTGTCGCACGCATGCAGGCTCAGCACCAGATCGGGCTCGAAGCCCGGCTCACTCGCGGCGATGTCGCCCTCGACGAACGTCACACGGCCGGACACATCGAGCTGCGCGGCCAAATCCCGCACCGTGGCGATCACGTCGGCCTTGCGGTCGATGCCGCACACCCGCACGTCAAACCCGCGCACCTGCGTCAGATAGAAGTAAACCGCGAGCGTCAAATAGGCGCGCCCGCAGCCACAGTCGACGATGTTCAGCGTCTTCTCGGGCTTTTCGGCAATCACGCCGTCGATGACCTTAAGGAACTCATTGACCTGATCGTATTTGCCGCGCATCGAGGCCTTGATGCGGCCGTCCGCGTCGGCGACCCCGACCGCCTTCAAGAGGGCCAACGAATCGAACGACGTCAGCGGCTGCCGCTTTACGCGGTCGTGCGACAAGGCGTCTTCGACCTCGCGCGCCATTTTGCCGCTACGCGACTCGAGCGCCTTGCCTTTTTTGGTGACGCGCACATGGAGGTCGCCGATTTTTGTGAGCAAGTGCAACTCGCGCGGCCCTTCTTGCCCGATGATTTCCTCAAGGCCTTCCCTGGCTCCTTCGAGATCGAAGTTCTTGACCGTCGTTTTCCCTTCGTCCGTCATCTCGCCCTGATAGCGCTTCTCGCCCTTGATCTCCACGGGCCGCAGGCTCACGCGAAACGTCGTCCCGCCGCGCCGCACGACCTGCACGATTTTCATGAAACCGGGTTCGGCGAACACCCGCCTGCGAATCTCGTCGGCCAACGTTTCCGGCAATTCTGTACGCGACATCCTACTCCTTCTCCAACGCATCCGCGTCGGTTGCAAAAGCCACATATCACACCCGTGGACGAAAGGGCCCTCGTCGTGGTCGCCCGTTCTCACGGCGTCAACGATAGAGCAGCGCGTCGGCACGCGCGTCATCGAACGCCCTTCGGTCGCGCGCCCACGCGTCGAAGAGCGGCGCGAGCGGCGCGCCGACCTTCATGTGCGCGCGCACCCGGTCAGTCCCGTAGAGCTTGTCGAACCACTCGGGCCGCACGCCGCGATGACGCCAGACGCGCGCCGTCCCGTACAGCTCCGCCAGCGCGCGCAACAGCGCGAGCGACGTCTGCGCGGGCCTGAACCGCGCGGCATCGACGACCGTCAGCCGAACGCCGTCGAGTTCCCTGCCCGCGTGCGGCGCGGACGCCGCCACGTAGCGGCAGGGATGGCAGGAAACGCCCCCGAGCTTCATTTCGGCCAGACGCGCGCAGAACGCCTCGGCTTTCAGCCAAGGAGCGCCCAGCACGCGAAACGCAAGGTTGGTGCCCCGCCCGCAGTCGATGCACGGGAGCGCCTCGGAAAAAACCGTGGCCGCGTAAGTCATCGCGCACTCCCACGTTTTGATTCCGGGCGACGGCGGCAGGTAGGCGGGACGCGCGCCATCCCACGCCGCGTCCGCGCGTGTCCACCCTTCCATCGGAACCGCAGTCAGCGCCACCGGCAAGTTCAACGCCCGCTTCATCCACCGCGCCGTCTCCGCCGGCGTCAGGCCGTAGACCAAAGGCAGCGGGCAGGGTGCCACGAAACTCGCGAACGCCGGATCGAGCATCGGACCGTCCACGACTTTCGGCAACGGAATCGGCCGATCGACCACGACCACCTCGACGCCGACCTCGGCGCACGCCTCCAACATGTTCCGCAGCGTGGCCAAATAAGTGTAGCAGCGCACGCCGATATCCTGGAGATCACAGACCATCACATCCACTCCCGCCAGCATCTCGGGCGTCGGCTTGCGCCGCTCGCCGTAAAGCGAGTAGACGGGAATCCGCCAATCGGGGTGACGGCGCGTATAAGTGTGCTCGCCCGCGCCCGCCTGCCCGAAGAAACCGTGCTCCGGTCCGTAGAGGGCGATGAGACGACAGCCGAGGGCGCGATGAAGAAGCTGTGCGGACGTCGAGCCATCCGCGGTCAGGGCAGCCTGATGGCTCAGCAACCCGACGCGGCGCTTCCGAAGCAGATCGAACCGGCGCGCGCGCAAGGCGTCCACGCCGACGATCATTTCGACTTCTCTCCGTTTCTCAGCCGATGGGAGAGCACCGCCAGACTGGCGGCAAGGTCCTCGCGCTTGACGATCACGTCGGCGGGCACCGACAACTGCATGGGGGTGAAATTCCAGATGCCGCGTATGCCGCCCGCCATCATGGCGTCGGCCACCGACTGCGCTTGATCTGCGGGTACCGTCAAAATTCCCAGCGACACGCCGAGCTTGCGTACCACCTCGGCGATCTGCGAAGACGGATAGACGGGGACCCCCGCGATTTTGCCGCGTTTCTTGGGATTGCTGTCGAACGCCGCCACGATCTTGAACCCCTGGTGCTGGAAGCCGGGATAGCCCAAAAGCGCCGATCCGAGTCGACCGGCACCTGCCAGCACGGCCTCCGTGTTCGCGTTCCATCCGAGGTAGCGCTCAATGGCCGCCACAATTTCCGAAAGCGGAAATCCAATCCGAGGCTTGCCGCGAACCCCCGTCTTCGAGAGGTCCTTCCGCACCACGATCGGGTCCAGCGCCAACGCCTTGGCCACAACGGCCCCCGACGCATACGCTTCGCCCTGCGCCTCCATTTCGCGCAACACGCGTAAATAAAGTGGGAAACGCTTCACCATCCGATCGCCGATTTCGGCCTTACGCGCCCCGCTCATATCGCCGTGTACCTTTCTGAATTCCGACTTTTGAATTTATGGTAGCCTATCTGACCAAAACAATAAAGCACTTTTGGGACGGCAGCGAGGAATTAGGAATTAGGAGTTGCGACCACAAGCTTCAGCAACACGACGCCGTGCGGAGGAACGGTGACGGGAAGATGGCCATTCGCATCCGGCAGGTTCGTCTGCCGCCAGAGGTCCCGCACGCGCACCTTGCCCTTGAGGCCGAGTCGGCGCAGCTTGTCGAACGTGGCGGACTGGACCGTGTCGCCGCGGTTGAAAAAGCCGAGCGCCATTCCACCGTCCTCCAAATCCTTCTTGTAGACATCGACGGGGCCCATCGTCGCGACCCGCATGGCCTGACGCCCGAGCGCGTCCTGATCCACGGCAAGCACCTCGTCGTTGGTCAGCAGTCCGAGTGTGAAGGCGTCGAGACGCTCCAAGTCGCAACCGATCAACAGAGGAGCGGAGAGCAGGCACCAAAGGCTGATGTGCGCGTACTGTTCATCGGGCGTCAGCTTGGTCCAATGCAGGTTCGCACTCCAGCCGACCCAACCGACGACCAGCATATCGGGATCGTTCCAGTGTCCCGGCCCGCCGTACGGTGCCCACGCGTCCTGCGAAAATCCGATCTCCGAGACGCAGTCCATCCACTCGCGGTTCTGCCCGTCCCGCCCCCAACTGTCGTAGATGTCGCCGGTCGTGCGCCAACACTCGGCGAGCTGCGCGAATTCGCCGGCGTCCGCATACGGCGCGCGGTTGGAGAGACTGAACACGATGTCGCGGCCGGTCGCGCGCAACGCCCGACTCATTGTGCGCACGCTCGGCACATCGTTGGGCATCCAATCGTACTTGAGGTAATCGATGCCCCACTCGGCCCACTGCCGCGCGTCCTGCTCGGCGAAGGAATACTTGCCCAGCCGCCAGAATTTGTCGGTGGCCATCTCCTTCGTCCACGCCCCGTCCGACGCGTCGCTGGAGCCGCCCGCATATTTCGCGTAGGTCGGCAAAACAACCTCAGCTTCCTGAATCCCGCCTTTTCCAGTTCCACAGCGCCCCCACGGGGCAAGCCGCCACGCAACGGTCGAGCGCACAACCCATCGCGGCCTCCGCGTCCTCGCCGAACGGCACCTTCACGGCCACATCGAAACCCCGATTGACAAACGCCAGCCCCGGCCGGATTTTCTCGGCAGCCATGATGCCGACGCAGCGTCCGCAGTCGATGCACTTGCCCGGCTCGGCCATCAGCCCGCCCGCGCCGCACGTTCGCGCCACGCGTTTGCGCGCCCCTGTCCGATACCGATCACGATTGATCCCGTATTCGCGGGCATAGGCGCGCAACGCGCACGTCTGCTTTTTCCCGCAGTCGCACTGCAAGCAACGGCCCGCCGCCGCGACGAGTGCTTCTCCGAAGGCGCCGTTCCCGTTCCCGGACATCCCGCGCGAGGCCAAATCGGTTGCCGTCAGTGCCTTCAGTTCTCCGGACTCCAGCTTGCCCAGCCGGGAGTCGGAACGCGACGACGGCTCAGCCCTCACGTCCATGCCCGTCAGAAACCGGTGGACCGACAGCGCGGCCAGACGCCCCTGCCCCACGGCCCGCGAGGCCAGTCGGCAGACCGCGACCGCGCCGCCGCACGCGAACACGCCGCCGCGGCTCGTCGCAAAGGTGTTGGCGTCGACGGCGATTCCCTTCGCATCCGCCTTGACGCCGAACGCGCACGGACGGTCGGCCGCCGGATTGCCGGACGCCACAATCACGGCGTCGAACAGGTGCGTCAACTCGTCGAAAGCGGCTTGGTCGCCGATGCGGCTCTTCATCCGGAACGCCACGCCCAGCGCGCGGATCGCATCGATTTCGCGCTCCAGCACCGGCAGCGGCAACGCGGCGCGGTCGACGCCGTACCGCAGCATCCCGCCCGGAGCCTCCCGCTCGTCGACGACCGTGCAGGCGTGCCCCTGCAAGGCCAAATAATATGCGCTCGACAGCCCGGCCGACCCGGCGCCGATGATCGCAACTTTTTTGCCCGAAGCGGGGGGCGCGCGGAGCGCCGCGAGCGCGCCGGACGCCGCCTCGGCCTCCGCCACGTCCCGATGCAAGTCGCGGATCGAAACCGCGCCGTCGGCCTGCGCGCGGACGCATCCCTTCTCGCAAGGTGCGGGGCAGACGTGACCCAGCACGCCGGGCAGCGGCAGCCACTCGCGCACTGTCCGCGCCGCCGCGTCCAAGTCGCCCGCCGCGACGTGCCGCGCCATCGCCGGAATGTCGAGACCGGCGGGGCACACCCGCGTGCAGGGTGCCTCGCAGTCGCCCGCGTGTTCGCTCATCAGCAGTTCCAGCGCCTGGCGCCGGTAACGGCGCACCTCGTCGGAACTGCTGTCCACGACCATGCCCTCCTCGGCGGGCGTCGCGCACGAAGGTGCCAGCGCGCCCTTGCCTTGAATCTTGACCACGCAGACAAAACAGGACGTGGGCGGCTCGATCCCCGGATAATGGCAGAGCGTCGGGATCGCGATGCCCGCGCGGGCCGCCGCCTGCAGAATCGTCTCGCCCGGCTCAAAGGAAACAACGGCGTGGTCGATGGTCAGCGTGGGCACAGGCAGTTCCTCCCCTTCCCCGTGACGATTCGGATCGCGCCCGTCGGGCAAGCGGTGCGGCACATGTCGCAGCGCACGCAGGCCGCATCGTCTATTGCGTGGCGCGCATGCGGCGCAAAAGGAATCGCGCCCGCCGGACAGGCCTGCGCACAGCGCGTGCATCCGATGCAGTCCTCGGTCACGGTGTAGGCGATCAAGTCGCGGCACTTGCCCGCCGGGCATTCGCCCCGCAGGTGTGCCTCGTATTCGCTCCGGAAATAGCGCAGCGTCGACAGCACCGGCTTCGGTGCCGTCCGACCCAACCCGCACAGACTCGCGCCGGCCACGGCGCGGGCCAGCTCTTCGAGCCGCTCGATATCGTCCGCCGCACCCTTCCCCGCGCAGATGCGGTCAAGGATATCCAGCATGCGCCGCGTGCCGACCCGGCAGAAGGTGCAACGGCCGCACGACTGGCTCTGCGTGAAAGTCAGGAAATAGCGCGCGATATCCACCATGCAGTCGCGGTCGTCCAGCACCACCAGCCCGCCGGACCCCATCATCGCCCCCGCGCCCGCCAACGCTTCGTAGTCCACCGGCAGATCGGCGCATTCCGCCGGGATGCAGCCGCCCGACGGTCCGCCGATCTGCACCGCCTTAAACGTCCGCCCATCAGCCACGCCGCCACCGACCTCCTCGACAATCTCACGCAGCGTGGTACCCATCGGCACCTCGATCAGCCCGCCGTGTCGGATCTTGCCGGTCAGCGAGAAGACCTTCGTGCCCGCGCTGCGCGCGGTGCCGATCGCGCGGAAACGCTCCTCCCCGCTGCGCAAGATCCACGGCACCGACGCATAGGTTTCGCAGTTGTTGATCAGCGTCGGACTGCCCCAGAGTCCCCGCTGCGCCGGATACGGCGGCCGCAGCCGCGGCATGCCGCGCCCGCCCTCGATGGAACGAATCAGCGCCGTCTCCTCGCCGCAGACGAACGCGCCCGCGCCTTCCTTAATGTCGAAGTCGACCGAGAACGACGAGCCCAGAATATTTTTTCCCAGCAGCCCCTTGGCCCGGCACCGCTTGAGCGCCTCGCGTATCCGCACGAGCGCCAGCGGATACTCGGCGCGGATGTAGAAAAGCCCCTCGCCCGCGCCCACCGCGTAGGCGGCAATGAGCATGCCCTCGATCACGCGGTACGGGAACGATTCGAGCAGCATGCGGTCCATGAATGCGCCCGGATCCCCCTCGTCGCCATTGCAGACGATGTAAATCTTCGCACCGCGATTCTCCCGCACCCGCCGCCATTTTACGCCCGTCGGGAACCCCGCTCCGCCGCGGCCGCGCAGGCCGGACGCCGCGACCCGCTCGACCACCTCTTCGGGCCGCATCGACGCCAGACACGCCTTGAGCGCCGCGAAACCGTCGTGCGAGAGATAGTCGTCCAAGTCGATCGGATCGAGCCGACCGTAATGCTCCGTGGCGATGCGCACCTGCTTGTCCAAGAAATCGGCTACCGGCTTGTCGCGCAGATCGAGATCGCGCTTCGGCGGCGCACATTCGGAGCACGGCGCGAACAGGTCGCCGACGCGCCCCTGGACCCAAGCCTTCACGCGGCCTTCGAGCGACGGCGGACGGAACTCGCGCCGGACGATGGCCGCCACGTCGTCCGCCGTGACATTGGCATAGAACGACGACGCGCCCGACCGGGCATGCACGATCTCCATGAGCGGCGTGCGGTGGCACATGCCCGCGCAACCGACCCGCTTCACCTGCACGTGGAGACCGAGGCTCCGGACCGCATCCAGCGCGGTCTGGAAAACGTCCGCGCTGCCGCCCGCCACGCAGCAGGAGCCCAACCCGATGCGGATCTCGCCGTCGCCCCACACGCCGTTGTCCGTCGTTCCCGCGCGCGCGGGCCGCGCGCTTTCCTGCGCGAGAAAATCCTTTAGGATACCGGGCGCGGTCGAGGGCGTGACATGCCCGTAGATCACCGAATCGATCTGCACCACCGGTGCCAGCGTGCAACACCCGAGGCACGCCACCTTCTGCAGCGTAAACACGCCCCGCGCGTCCGTGTCCTCGCCTTCTCCACAACCGAGGTGACGCGCCAGTGCGTCATAGACCGCGCCCGCCCCTTTCACGTGACAAGCGGTCCCGACGCACACTTTTACGAGATGCCGTCCCGCAGGCGTGAGCCGAAACTGGGAGTAGAACGTCGCGACGCCGGTCAGCTCGGCAGGCGTGATCGCCGTTGTTGCGCACACGCGCTTCAGCAGCGGCTCGGGGAGGTAGTGAAAGTGCTCCTGAATCCCTTGCAGGATCGGGATCACCTTGTCCGGCGTGGCGCCGACGCGCCGGATCAGCGCATCCACCCACTCCATCGAGGCGGGATCCTGGGGGCAAACCGGTTCGCCGTTCATCTCACCGGCCTCCGATACGGCGTCTGTTCCGACTGTTCACGCATATCCCCCAGAACCGGCCGGACCGCACGCCAACCCCCTGCGGCGCTCACCAGCAAAAAGGTCCGACTTTCAGAAGTGACATCATTATGAAGGGCATCCCGACCCCCGTCAACCCCATTGCCCGTCGCATCGCCTGACCGGGTGCGATTCAACTTTGTTGAATCCGCACCCAAGTTAGGAGTTAGATTTCAGTCGACAATCCGACCCGTTTTCTTCAAGATTCCCTCCAAACGATCAAGGACTTCCAAGAGACGGCGCTTCGGACGGTTTTTCGCCCGCAGGTCGGCGATCATCGCGTTCCACTCCTGTATCCGGCCCAAACGGGCGAGACCGCTTTTTCGAGCGTCTTTCTTCTTCTCGTATTACACGTGTACGGGTAACGGGAACTTGGAGGCGAGATAGAGCGGGTAATAGCGCCGGGCGAGGTGCGCGTCGCAACCGGCGTTACGTCCGCTGAAAACCGCACTGTATGCGGGTCTGTATTTGTCTGCAAACGACTTCAGGCTCTTGGCCTGCGTCACCCATCCCGACTTCACTTCGACCGGAACGACCGCGCCATCGGCATCCGTCAGAAATTCCACTTCCGCCGTTCCTTCTCTCCAACAAACCGCATCGGTCCGATTCCCGGCACGAAACGTCTGCGCCACGAAATTCTCAGCATAATATCCTTTGTAAGTGCCGAAATCATAATCCAACACCGCCTTTACCGGCAGGCGGCCGAGCGCACCTAGAATGCCGACATCGAACACAAAAAGCTTGAACGCATTCTCTTTCGTGTACGCCGAAAAGGGCAAAAGACCGCAATTCGCGATGGGGACGCGAAGGACCAACCCCGCCGTTTCCAGCCAATCAATCGCGCCCGCCATCCGCTCATATCCCTTGACCCCCGGAAAAACATCTTTGAAAACAAACTTGGGCGCCGCCCCGTTCTGGTCCCGCCCGAGTTGTGCGGGAACATGACGCCACAGGCGTTCGAGCTGCATCGCATTCTGTTTGCCGCAATGCTTGGCCATGTCCGCGACATATTCCGACACCAGCCGATTTTGAATCTCCCGCACCTTTTGAAAAGCGGCAAACGGTTCCTCGCGCCGTTCCTGAAATGCGGACACCGCCTCCGGCAATCCGCCGACCGCCAGATAGTGTTTGAACGCGTCCCACAGACGCAGGTGCAGGGTCGGCGATATCGGCGCCAGTTCTTTTATGTCCGCGAACGCTTCCCTTAGAAGCGGGTCTCCGCCTGCCGCGAGAAACTCATCGAATGTCAGCGGAAACATCCTCACCTCGTCGACTTTCCCGACGGGAAACGAACACTCGCCGAGATGCACGCCGAGCAGCGACCCCGCCGCGCAGACAGCCAGTTCTGGCATTTCTTCGGCGAAGTACTTCAGGCTTGTCAGCGCACGCGGACATTGTTGGATTTCATCCAGAATCACCAAGTCCGTTTTACGGTCAATCGGCGTTCCCAACAATAAAGAAAGATCGCGCACGATTCCTGTTGGTTTCAGATCCCCCGAGAACGCTGAAAAAAATGACGGAGTTTCTTCGAAATTGACATAATGAACGCGTTCGAATCGGCTCTGGCCGAAAGTCTTGAGAATCGTGGTCTTCCCCACCTGCCGGGTGCCCTGCAGCAGGAGAGGTTTGCGTCCGGCGGCCTGTTTCCAAGCGACAAGCGTGTTGAAAATGGTTCGCTTCACACGAGAAAAATATCACAACTCAGTGATTTTATTCCACCACTTTTTCACATATTTGGGAATTTATCGCACATATCGGAGTCTTTCTCGTCCTGATTGGCCCAATCGATCAGCTTTTCTTAATCTGGCCGTGCGGGTTCGTTATTTGTACCAGAACCGGCAGGGCCATACTCCTCAGGGCATCAGTCCATTCTTCTGAGGTCCCCCCTGCTGTCCCAAACAGCGTGGTTTGTACTGCGTGAGGGGGTGATTTCCCAGCGTTTTCGGATTGTTGGACGGACTCGCAGTCAAACCCCGCCAGACAAACCCAGCCTTGCTTTGTGAACAAGATTCCGGTATAAACATGACACTCCATATTGGTCACGATATGGGGATACCTTCGGATGGTTTTTCCGAACTCTTTACACGAGGCTAGTGGACGTCATGAGAAAACTGAAGGTGGGCATGATCGGCGGCGGCGGCGGGTTTTTCGGCAAGGTTCATCACCGCGCGATCTCTTTGGACGCGACGCGCGAAGTCGTCGCCGGGGCCCTGCACCAAGACCCCGCGATGTGCGCCAAATTCGCCGACGAGTGGGGCGTGGTCGGTTATCCCGATTACAAGACCATGATCGCGGACTGGAAAGCCGGCAAGCTGGAGCTGGACTACGTTACCATCGTGACCCCGAACTTTCTCCACGCCGAACAGGCGCTGGCTTGCCTCGACGCGGGCCTCCCCGTTCTGTGCGAAAAGCCGCTCTGCTACACGCTTGACGAGGCGCTCGCGCTGAAGGCGATGGCCAAGAAACGCAAGAAGGTGCCCTTCGCGCTCTCGCACACCTATACGGGACACCCGCTGATGATGTTCGCCCGCGAGCTGATCAAGCAGGGCAAGGTCGGCGAGATTCGCAAGGTCGAGACTTACTACAATCAGGGCTGGCTGGCCACGCTGGTCGAAAAGAGCGGCAACCAGCAGGCCGCATGGCGCACCAACCCCAAGATGTCGGGTATCTCCGGCTGCGGCGGCGACATCGGCACGCACGCGCTCATCAACGCCCTGTGGACCACAGGACTCGGCCTGAAGAAAGTTTCCGCCCGCCTGACAGCCCTCCCCGGACGCGTGCTGGACGACGACTTCAACGTCTTCGGCGAGCTTTCGAACGGTGCGACGCTGGTGCTGACCGCTTCGCAGATCGCCATCGGCCACAAGAACGACACCGGTTTCCGGATCTTCGGCAGCAAGGGTTCGCTCGAATGGATGCAGGAACGTTCCGAAGAGTTGCACTTCTACGACGGCAACATCGGCACCACGTACTATCAGAACATCCCGGTGCCGGAGATGCCGGATGTGCTGAAAAGCTACGGGCGCATCCCGGCCGGCCATCACGAGGACTTCTTTGAGGCGTTGGCGAATCTGCACACGTCCCTCGAACGCAAGATCCGCGCGATCAAGGGCGAGCAGAACGTTCCGCCCTCCTATGATCATCCGGGCATTGACGAAGGCGTGCTGGGCATGAAGTTCCTGCAGGCCGCCGTCACCAGCTCGAAGAAAAAAGGCGCGTGGACGAAGGTGTAATCCAGCTCCAACCGCAAATACGAAACGGGCGGTCCGCGAATCTGCGCAGACCGCCCGTTCTCATTTCGCCCGCTTCGCGCGACGGACAATCGCGCCCGCAGCCCAGACTCAGTTTTCGTTCGAGTGAAGTCCGCCGGAGCCGGCGCCGAACTCGATGTTGGCGCGCTCGGGATCGTCGGGCAGGGCTTTGGAACAGCTCCAAATGCAAGCGCCGCAGTGGACGCACTTCTCGCGGTCGAACTCGGGCGCACCGCCCTCCTCGCCGGGCATCAGAGCCTGCGCGGAACAGATTTCGATGCAGGTGCGCTCCTTGCAGGTGGCGCAGAGCGCGGGATCGGCGAAGGTCACGTGATCGGCGAAGCCGCCCGCCGCCTGCACCTTGCCGCCCTTGAAAAGCGCGTCCTGATGCGACATGAGGAGCGTGCCGTCGAAAGGAATTTCCGGCCAGCCCGCAAGCGTCATGAGTGCGTCGTGCAACGGCTGCTTAGCCTTGGCGCACGCCTCGACGGCGGCGCTCAATTTGTCGGCCGGTATCTTGCCCTCGCCCACGGTCGAAAGCGGCTTGATACGCCGCGAAGGCGGCACGGACGCCACCGAGAGGTTGAGCACGCCTTGGGTCATGCCGGTCATTCCCGTGCCCATCATGCCGAGCATAAAGCCCTTCTGGAAACCGTCGCGCGCCTTCTTGGCGGTCTGCAGCTCCTTGTCGAGCGCGTCGGCGCGGCGCCGACGCACATAGGCCGCCGTGAGCGTGCCCTGAGTGAACGACTCGCCACGCCGAAGCAGATCGACGACGCCATCGGCCAAGATCACACCGCTGCGCCACGCCTCGTCGACGCCTGAGTTGGTGAGCACGTTGGTGGTACCGGATCCTTCGCCGACGCGGGCGTAGCCGTCGCCCACCAGATAGGGCTCGCCGCGCGCGCCGGATTCCTGAATCGACTTCGCGCCCCACGAACGCAGGATGCCGCCTTCGAGGTAGCGCCAGAGGTACGGGTGCTGCATCCAATGCTGGAGGTAGCGGTAGCTGGTGCGGATCGGCGAATCGAACCAAGAGGGAACGAAGATTCCGAGCGAGGCCGTGCGGTCTGGATACACGTAAAGGAAACCGAAAATCTCGGGTTCGGGATAGCCGAGCGTGTGGATGACCGTGCCGGGCTTGAGGTCGCACGCGGCGGGCAGCTCCACCACGGCCTTCATGCCCACGGCCCAGTCGTGCTGATGGTTGCCGACGGGCATGCCGAAGTGGCGGTCGAGCCTGCGACCGACCGCGCCGACCGGGCCATCGCCCACGACCGTCAGCCGCGCGTGGATGTCCATGCCCGGCATGTAGGCGCCATCGGGGTTGCCCTTCTTGTCGACGCCCTGATCGGCCAGGCGCACGCCCAGAACCTTGTCGCCATCGAGGATCGGCGCCGCCACGGGTGTGCCGGGCCAGATCTGCACAAGGCCGGTGCCCATGAGCTGTGCACCGGCCCACGACATGAATTGGCCCATGGACATCACCAGCCCCGGCTCCTTGCGCAGGAACGGCGGTATCCACGGCAGCTCCTGAGCGGAGGGTCCCTTGCGCATCGCGAACTGCCCCGCCTTGAACACGCCGTCCATGAACTTGGTGCCGACCGTACGACGGCTCGCGCCGACCGGGTCCTGCAGGTAGACCACGCGCTCCTCGCCCGCCGCGACCGCGTTCGGAATCTCCTTGGCGAGGTCCAAGTCGGGGAACGACGCGCGGATGGCGCGGCCCTTGGTGACGACGCCCGAACAGCCGAAACCGATGTCATCGGCGCGCTCGTAGCACATGATCTGCAAGGGCATGCCGGGCATAACCTGGCTCTCGAAGGCGGGAGTGCCGTCGGGCTTCATCAGCGCGCGTGTCAGCGTGGTGAGAAAACCCGCCGTGGCGGGGCCGAATCCCACGCACACGATGTCCGCGTCCATTCTCTGGCGTTCGCTTGTCATAACAAATCCCGTTAACCAATTCCTACCATTTTCCGACCAGGTATTTAACCAAGGGGATACCGCAAGTTTCAAGCACCTTTTGCGCAGCGCACGCATCGGCAAGATGCCGCTCCCAATCGGGAAGAAAACGTTCGATCTCCGTCCGCGAATATCCTTCATCCTGAAAATCGGCCAAAAACTCAAGCAGGGTAATGATGATTGATTCTTTCGCATCAAACTTGGCTCTAAAACAATGCCGCTCTGCTTTTGTCAAATGCTCGTCGCGCACCGCATCGGTTTCTGCGGTAATGGCATCGAGAAGATGTTTTCCTGCATAACGCAACTCATTGATCGAGGGGACGGCTGTCTCAAAAGACAACCGCTCACAATCCCGCAATGAATTTTCGGCTTCTTGAAATGCCGCGCGAATGGCCTCAAGCCGAGAAGTCATGCTGAAGGACCCTTTTCCGTTTAATCTCCAATTCGCTCAAAGAGCACGGATGTCCTCTTGAAATATACGTATTCCCGCGACCAGTCAGCTTAGTTGCAGCCGAAAGCCCCGCATCCCGTTCCTTTTTCGAACACCGTACAGATCCCCCGGCAAAACGACGCGGCACATAGACGAGGTCTTCTGTCGGCCTGAAAGACCCGATGAATTTCAACAAGGCTTGACGCATATTCATAACCTCTTCTAGCCGAACAAGCTCTTCCACCACGAAGTGATCAGAGCAACACTATCGTAATCCGTCTGGTAAGCACAAGACGAATTAATGGTGCTCCAACGCGCGAACCTCACTGCGGATAGTCCAATGCCTCAGGGATCATGACCGTGGTGAGCGCCTTGGCGACGCGGTCCTTGGCCAAGCGGGAACCCGCCAGGGACGCGCCGACGGCCGCGCTGAGCTTCTGGAAAGCCGCGCCGGCCTCGCCGGTCTGGTCGGCGGAGGCGACGTAGCCATAGAAGATTTCCGTGCTGATGCGCAAGACCTCGGCAGCCGCGCGGGCGGCCTGCATGTGACCGAGGTCCGTGAAGGTGTTGACATAGCCCTCAATCTCGGGGCCGACGACCGGATGCTCGGGCCCCTTGGCGGCGAGTTCCTGAACGTCCGCGATCAGCGAGCGGGCCGCGAGTATCCACGAAAGCGCGTCGGCCATCGGGAAGAGCACGCCGTGGCGGGTGTTCTGCGAAAGCGGACGGCCGTTGTCGTCTTTGGTCGAATCGATGTGGAGGCGCATCCAACACCACAGTTCGAGACCGGCGGCGACCGCAGCCGCCCCCGTCTCGGGCTTGGCGACCGCGAGGGCGTTGAGTTCGGCAATCCACGCGTCGACCTGCGCCAGAAAAACCTCGTTGTTCATCGTGACGCTGATCTGGCGGCGCTGCACCACTTCGGGCCCCTCGTAGGTAGCCTCGAGCTGGGCGTCGGTCCACTTGTTGAAAAGGAAGCCCGGACAATCCTCGGTGATGCCGTAGCCGCCCATGAGACTGACCGCCTCGCGCAGCATGTTCACGCCGTAGCCAGTGTCCCACAGCTTGGTCGCGGGACAGAGCACGTTGCAGAGCGCGCTCTGCCACACGTACTGCACCAGCGGATCGGCTTTGAGCGCCTCAATGCGGGCGTTGTCACGGTCGGCTTCAGGCAGCTTCAAAAGACCGAGCAACTCGACGGCCTCGGCCTGGGGCTTGCGAAGCGCCTTCATCAGCGCGCGCCCGGAGAGGCCCTGCTGCTCGAAATGCCGGTGCGCCTCTTTCTCGACTGGCGTAAAGGTATCGAAAAGCCGCGCCGTCTCGAAGCCGAGCGAAGCGGCCGCCTCACCCGTGGCCCACACGTCGGCCAAACGGCAAACGGCATCTTCCTTCATCTGGATGCCGAGGTCGTAGCGGGGAGACCCCGCCTCGATGCCGGCCGCACCGCGGAAACGGCCGCGCTGGTAACGGATGACCGGCTCCACGGCGGACAGCAGTTTGGCGGCGGTCATCAGGCCAACGGCCACGCGCGTGCGGGAAAAGACCGCCTCGATAATCTCGCTGTGCGTCAGATTGGGAACGATCACGCCGTCCTTGACCGTGTAGCCGCCCACAATGCGGCTGGCCGGCACGTTCAGGTTGAAGATCGGGTCATGCGTACTCGAAAGCTGGTGAACCCTTTTGAGCGTCGGCGCGCCGCGGTCGAAAACGCCCTCGTCGGTGTCCTCGAGAATGATCATGCACGACGTCTTGATGCGGGGATCGGCGGTGTCGACGGCCGCCGTGACCACGTTGGCGACGGCCATGTTGGTGAGGAAGCGGCCGCGTTTCTCCACGTGCAGAATCGGCTCTTGGCCTTCCTCCCACTTGGCGACCGTCACGCGGCCGCACAGCACGCCGGTGTCCACACCGACATACGGGATCGGCTCAGTCAGCGCAAAAGCAGCGCGCATCACCTTGCGGTTCTCGCCGGGCTGAAGCGGCGCGCAAGCGCGCATGTATTTCTCGCGCTGCTCGGGCGTACCCTTTTCAACGATGGGACCGAGGCCCAGATTGTTGATCAGGCTGGTCGTGGAAGCACCGCCGTCGACCCAGGAAAGCTCGAAGGCGAGCAGGCTCAGGGCAAGGTTGCGGGGGCCGTCAATCGTGCCGCCGTATTCCATGTCAAGGCCGGCCGCGGTAATGCCGGAATCGTCGTAGGCTTGGTAGAGGTCGTTTTTGCCTTCGGTCCACTCGTGCGTGTTGCGTTCGCCGTTGGCGACCAAACGGGCGACCGGCCCGCGGGCGACCGAACGAGCACCCATCACGGCCATCTGGATGTCATAGCGGTCGGAGTAGCGCCACATGATCTGGCGGATTTCGTCGCCGGGCAACATTTTGATGGTCTGAGCATTCTCGTTCATCGACATACGCGTCTTTCCTTTTTTACTGCCAAACGGGTCATTTATATAGTATCCGGTCGCCTTGGCGCAAGCGGAAACATGACAGAAATTCGAAAAATGTCATTCTCGGACAAATGGAAGCACTAAATGTGCGAAAATGCCAGCATTTCATGCGTTTTCGACTTTGCCGTGCCGCCCAACCCCGGCAATCGGCCCCAAGCAGAGGATTGATAGGCACCGTCAACGCGTTTGCCATGCCCTGTCATCAACGAGCCGGCAAAACCGCAAGCAGGCAAACAGCGTCGCCCTGCGCATTGCGCACATAGAGACGACCTCCCGCCAGCGCAGGCGACGTCCAACAGCGCCCCGCCAGCGCCCGCCCCTGCGCGAACGGGCGGAATCCATCCGGCGAAGCGGGCGCGACAGCCCATCTGCCGTTTTCAGGTTTTTGTTGCGCCACACCTCGCGCGGCGGAGAAACGGTGAGATCGTAAAGCGCACAGCCCGCGTTGTTGCCGGCCGACACAAAAAGGCGGCCGCCGTCGATGATCGGATCGGCCGCGTTCATGTCCCACTCGGTACGCCACGGAATATCCCAGCACGTACGGCCCGTCGCCGCATCCACGCCCACAACGCCTCGTCCCGAGAAAAACGCCAATCGCAACACGCCGTCGGCGAGGAACGGCACCGGCGACGAATAGCCGGGGTGGCCCGGCGCGCTCTGCCACAGCACAGCGCCCGTGGCCGCGTCGAACGCCGTTCCAGCCTCGCCGAGACTCAGGTAGAGCCGTCCGCCGATCACCAGCGGCGACCGCAAACCCCGAGAAACCCTTGCCCACCTCTGCGCGCCACAACACGGGCAGTCCGTTCGTGCCGCAGTTCCAAGCGAGCCCCGTCTCCGCAGACCGCCCGTTTCGCTCCTGTCCGCGCCAGCAGGGCCAGTCAGACGCCAGCGCCACGTCCAGCGCCGCCAGCGCCACCCCGCCGACGCACACGATCAGCCTTCGCGTCATCGCCCCCCCTCATTGCCCTCGGTGGATGAATTCGTCCCGGCTGAGCACGCCGTCGCGGTTCGCGTCGAAAGTCGAAAAGCGCGTTTCGCCCTCCGGCCGGCGCGCGCCCGCGAAATTGGAAAGGAACTCCTCGCGCGACAGCTCGCCGTTGCGGTCTTTGTCGCTCCGTTCAAAAAGCGGCTCCCGCTCGACTTCGGCGCGCGGCACCACGCCTTCTCGCGGCCACGGGTAGTCGTTGCGGCCCGCCTCGACCTCGACGGGGCCAGGCGGCAGTGCCCGCTGCCATGCGAGCACCCGTTCGCCCAACTGCGCCGCGACGTCGGCATGCGTGTCGGCCACGTTGTCCGATTCGCCCGGGTCGCGGGACAGGTCGTACAATTCGACGCGGCTCTTGTCGGGGTTCAGCAACAACTTCCAGTCGCCGTCCCGGATCGCCAGCCTCGGACTGCGGTTCCACGGGTGATTGAATACGCGGAAGCGCCATTCCCACATCAGCGGCGCGCTCCGCCGGAACTTCGCGTTGCCGCGAAAGGCCGGCGCCACGCTCTGTCCCCGCACCGCGGCGCGCACGTCGTCGGACAGCACCACGCCGACCAGCTCGCACAGCGTCGGCAGCAAGTCCGCCCCACTCACCACGGTCTGCGCGTTCACCTGCCCGGCAGGCGCGCCGCCCTGCGGCCAGCGCACGATGAACGGCACGCGCGTCCCGCCGTCGTACAGGCTGCGCTTGCGCCCGCGCAGCGGCCCCGCGCTGCCGATGCCCGACCACGATGCGTTTCCGATCTCCATGTCTTCCGGTCCGTTGTCGGAGGAGAAGACGACGATCGTGTTCTTTGCGAGGCCCAGCGCGTCCAGCTTGTCCAACACGCGGCCGATCTGCCGGTCCATCTCCGTCACCGTGCCCGCATAAACCTCGAACGGCGAGGTGAACCCTTTCGGCACGTTGTGGCGGAACGGCCGCATCTGATCGTCCGAGGGCGCGAGCGCCGCATGCGGATCGATCAGCCACAACTGACAGAAAAACGGCTTGCCCTTCAGGCCTTCCAACACCGCCAGCGTCTCGTCCACCAAGAGCTTCGTGGCGCGCGGCCGCTCCTCGACGGACCACACGTTGGTCGCGCCGCTCCTGCCGTCGATCCAGCGCGCATCGTCGAAACCGTACGACGCCAGCGATTCGCCCGCCCCCGGCGGCCTCCCGAGGTGCCACTTTCCCACGTGCGCCGTCGTGTATCCGACCCGCTGCAGCAGGCGCGGCAGCGTCGCGTTCGCGGGGTCGAGGAACTGCGCCATGCCGCGCGCCTCGTTCTGCTTGTCGGTCGCCAAGTGGCCGTGCAGCCGCAATTCGGCAGGCCAGCGGCCGGTCATCAGTGTACCGCGGGACGGCGAACAGACGGAGCCTCCCTGGTAGTATTGTGTGAAAAGCGTACCCTGACGCGCCAGACGGTCGATCGCCGGCGTGTGGAACCGCGCGTTCCCGTAACAGCTCGGATCGCCCCAACCGAGGTCGTCCGCCAAAATGAAGAGAATGTTGGGCCGCGCCTCCGCGGCGGCGTCCGGCCCGGCGGCAGCCCGCGCCGCGCAGGCGGCCAGCGCCAATCCCAACAGTCCAACGTGTTTCGTCATGTTCATCAGCGGCTCCTTTCAGAGGAGACGGGGTTCGGAGGTCGGAGGTCGGAAGTCGGAGGTTAGAGGTTAGGGTTCGGGGTTCAGGGTTCGGGGGAAGAGCTTCAGGGGGAGGCGCGGCCTTTCTCGGCCCGTCGGTAGTACTCCAGCGCCTCGGCGTAGCGCGCGTTCCCCGGTTCGGACTCGACCGCCGTCCGGCACAGCGTCGCCGCCTCGGCGGGGTTGTCGCCGCCCACCAGCACGGCGCAGTTGAACGCGGCCTGCGCGCGGCAGAGCGGGTCTTTCATCGCCGTGCGCAGACGGCGCACCGCCCCTTCGCGGTCGCCGGACTCGGCCAGCGCCAACCCCAGGTTCAGATTCACCGCGCCGTGGTCGGGCGAGGCCTTCCACGCGTCCCGCAGATAGCCGATCGCCTCCTGAAGCCGTCCCTCCTGCGAGGCGAGCACCGCCGCGTTGACGTGCGGCATCACCGAGTCGGGCCGCAGGGCCATGGCGTGTCGGTAGGACGCCATGGCCTCTTTCGGCTGGCCCTGCGCGAGGCGGTAGTTGCCCATGTTGTAGTGGCTGGCCCAATCGTCGGGCCTGACCAAAAACATGGCGAACAGTTCCTTTTCGGCGCGCTTCAGGCGTTCCTGCGCAGCCGCGTCGAGCGCGCGCCGGGGGTACGCGGCCAGCGCCTGCGAGGCCTGCACGCGCACCACCCGCACCGGATCGGCCAGAGCGGCGGAGAGCGCCGCGACCGTCGCCGGGTCGCGAAGGTCGTCGGCCAGCGCCGCGGCGGCCGCGCTGCGCACCAGCGGCGAGAGATTCGCCAAGCAGCCGCGCGCCGCAGGCCACGCGGCCGCCTCGGGACAACCACGCAGCAGCCGCAACAGCGAGGCACTGACCACGGGTTCGGCATCCTTTTCCCTCATGTAGGCAAGCATATCCGGCAGCCGCGCCCACTCGCGTTTGCGCGCCGCATCGACGAGGTCGCCCTCGCGCAGAATCTTCGGTCGCCAGCGGCTGTTCGGATGCCACGCCTTCACATACGAGGCCGCCCACGCTTCGGTCTTGTCCTTGTGGCAGAGGATGCAGGCCGACGTCGAGCCGAAGCGCATCGCGGCCTCGGGGCACGGCGGACGCTGCGAGTGATCGCTGCGCCGCATGGCCGCGAACTGCGTGCTCGGCATGTGGCAGGAAATGCAGCGGCCCGTCGCCCCCTGGGCCGGATGCCGCGTGTGCGCCAGCAACCGCCTCCCCTTGTCGGCGTGGCACGACGTGCAGGCCGCGTTGACGTCATTGGTCACGTCGGGCGCGAAGCGGTAGCGGCCGCTGGAGGTGTGGCAGTGCATGCAGTCGAGCTTGCCTTTCCGCGCGCACGGATTCATCAGCCACAGCGTATAGGTGTAGTTCTCGCCCAAATCGCGGCCGTCGGGGCTGAAGTCGCGATCCTCCAGGCACACGAGGTCGAAGTGGTCGAAGTACCCCTCGCCCGGAACGAACGCCGGCGTGACCGGGTGCATCTTGGCGTGGCAGGGCGCGCAGGCGCTGTTCACTTGGTCCGACGTGAAGGTACGCCAGCTCAGCAGCCCCAGTTCCTTCGGCTTTTCGCCGGGGGCGAGACTGCGGCAGAGGCGGTTGTGGCGCTCGGCGGGACCGTGGCACGACTCGCAACTGATGCCCGGTTCGCGCCAGACGGTCCGGTACGAATCGGTCGCGGCGTCGTAATTTTTCGCGAGCTGGCTCACGTGGCAACTGAAGCAGGCCGTGTTGAAGGTCAGCATCGGATCGCGCCAGTCGAGCGGCCGGTCGCCCGTCGCAACGAAGTGGCGCAGCATGCTGCCGGTCGTGTCGTACCACATGCGGTCGCGGACGTTGTAGGCGACGGGGAGAACCTGCAGCCTGCCTTTGTCCAACAGCGTCAGAAAATAGAAAATGTTCTTGCCGCCCATCGCGTGCAGGATGTCGTAGCGCGCGACCTTGCCGTCTGCGGCGGTCTCCACAACCTGCCTGCGGTCGAAGTCCACGCCGTAACGCTTGCCGCCCACGGTGATCGGTCCGGTTGGCGGCGTGAGCGCGTCCCGCACGAACTGCGGCGTGACGGGCTGCATGGCCTTGCCGTGGTGCGACGGCTCCCACTTGCGGTAGAACGATTCGTGGCACTCGCGGCACGACGTCGACCCCGCGTAATCGCCGCCGCCGACCCGTACGCAGCGCAGCGGAGGCAACAAGAAAAAAGCCGCCAACGCGAGCGCAATGACCGCTGCAGCGCTGCCCGCCACGATCCGTCCCACTCGCACTGTGCGCACTCCATCCGGCAACATGCGCACAGGTTAAAGAGAAACCTTCTCAATGTCAAGCGGAGGTGCGCGGCATTCCCGTTGTTGTCGCAGCACGGGAAGTAAAAATTTCCGCCAATGCTGACCGCCAGCAACCCGCCGACGCCGCCCGCCTGCCCCGAGCCCTGCCGAGGGACGCCCTGAAGCGTCCCGCTCAAGTCCGGTCCCCAGAAGTACTCGGCCGTTTCCGCCACGCCGTTGGTGCCCGTCCCGCCCTGTCGGGACTTGGCCAGCCGGTTCTCCGCATCCCACGAGTGGACGAAACGACCGTCCCACGTCGTGTTGCAGTTGCCGTTGCGTCGCCGGATACGGCTCCTCACTCCGTGCTGACGCACGGCCTCAAAATCGCGGTCGCCCGGCGGCTCCGCCTTGGGCTTGGCGCTCTTTTGATGTCCATCGAAATCGTAGGTCGGCGAGACCGCCGCCCCTCCCGAAATCGCCGTGTACTGGTTGAGGGCGTTGGCCGTGTACGTATTCGTCGCGCCGTCGAGGGACGAATACAGCCTGTTCCCGATCGGGTCGTACACGTAGCCGTATAGATTTGTTTGCATAACCTCATTGTTTAGGGAAAACTTCACCGGTCGGCGCAAGATATTTCAGTGCCCGATTGATCGGTAAAGCATTTGTCGTGTAATCAAAAAATGCGGTTCTATATAAGTGCGAATCGAAGTACTTTCTTTTTGTAGCGATACATGCGCTTCCATCTTTGCGGTAAAAAACAGAACCTCCAAAACTACTCAGTTTGTATAGCGACGAATCTGGTGACCGCTTTCCAAGCAAAATTTTGACATCAACATTTTTGAGATCAGAACGGGAATGGAATCTGAGGTGTTTGACGTGACGTTTTTTGCCACACTCCATAATGTGCATAGTGTAGGCGAACTTGAAGAGCGCCCTGAGTAGACGTCTTCAAGCGAGGCCTCACATAGTAGAGGTTTCCAGTCTGTTTTGCCGCAATTCTTTACATCCATTAAATAGGAAAAATATTCCGTACTGTTATTAAAGTTTTGTCCGATATCGTTAGGCCAATATCGCCAACGATTTTCGCCGTTTACATAATTATCTTGTGCAAGAATCGCTAGAGAACGATAAACATTCCTTCCTTTTTTTTGCAATTGTAACAGATCAAGGCGCGAAGTTTGAGTGTTAATCCAAGCAAAAACAACAAAAAAAGTTGCTGCGCAAATTATCACAACCACAAACAGTTGAAAAAATGAAAAACGTTTCATTGCCATGTCTCCTTCTAATAAGACCAGCCCCCGCTCGGCCATGGGTCAAGTTTTCCTGAGCCGTTGGGTGCGATCATTTCAAAAAAGGCATGCCTCCACTCGTCAATAATTATCGCATTTCCATACCAGCACTTACTTTCTGTTCCGATCTTGAGAGTGCCGAGTTCTGCGGCACTCTGAGTCTGCCTGCCCACGCCCGCACAGCACCCTGCTGAGCGAAATAGCATGGAACAGGACGACCGAATGGCATCTATTATGCGGGGGGGGTGAAAAGAGTCAACCCCGGGGTGCAATTATTTTTGCACCCCGGGCGCATTCGGTTCACGGGACAATAACGCTCAACGCTGAACGTTCAACGCTCAACGCTGAACGTTCAACGCTCAACTATACCTTATTTTGTCCTTCATCCCAGCCCGCTTTCTTCTTTGACTTCAAGAAGAAAGTGTTAACCTATCTTAAAGCCGGACAAACCCTTTATCTTATTACATAACGACCACACAACCTAATAAAACAGATAGACCACTCCTGTCATGCAGCGCCCGGGGCCGGGGCCCGGTTTTTTTGTGGAGAGGGCGGAAAGGATTGAGGGAAGTGCGTGAGTGCGCAAGTGCGTTGTTGCGTTAGTTTCGGAATGCCATGATTGATCCGGATGTCGCTCTTCGTCATGGTCTTGCCCATGGTCTCTCTCCTTCCCTCTTCTGGAGCATGAAACAGATTTCGTCGTCGAACTTATACCGGTGAACTCTCCCCCATTTTCCGATCCCCCTCCCGTCGAAAAAACGTACTGTGCGCGCGAAAGTGCGGCAGACGGCAACGCGCCTGCTTGAGCAGTTGTAACCGACAATCTGCACAAACGTCCGTTTAGGGCCAAAAAAGTGAAGCGCACGAAGCAGCAGCGGTCCAGAAACCGCTCACCCACTTTTCAGACCCCGGTTTTTGGGGCAAAAAGGGCTGTATCCAAATTGTATACAAATTCCTGGTTATGAAGGGGTATTTAGGAGAAATCAACGACGGGCGCAAAAACGCAGAAAAAGGCCAAAATATCGAAAAACGCCAATAAAAAAGCCCTGTTTCAGGGCATAAAATGGTGGCAAGGGCCGGGATCGAACCGGCGACACGCGGATTTTCAGTCCGCTGCTCTACCAACTGAGCTACCTCGCCACAAACAGAAAACATGCGCCCGTTACTGGGTGAAAAACGGGGGTAACTTTAGACAATCCAACCCCCTCTGTCAATCTCGTTCGCCGGAAAAATACGAAAATGGGGACGAGTGAGAATTTGCGGTGACCACCGAAGCGTGGCACCGCGTTTGGGCGCGCACGAGCAAAAACGGCGTCGCACGGAAAGACGTTTGCCGCACGCGCCAAAAGACATCCAACCATTTACCCGCCGCCCGACCCTCAACATTTTTCAATCGCGCCCATGATCGCCGTCCCGATCCGAACTGGCATGCGCCGCCCGTTTTTGGTTTACTACTTGTCATCGAACCTGTCTGGAAATGCGCTCATGAGAAATCTTGCCTGCCCATCCACGTTTTTGTTCATCTTCTCGATCTCAGTTTCCGTATTCGCCGCGCAAGAGCCTCCGGCCGACTTTCTGCTCGATCTGCAGCGCGTCGCGAAGGAAGCGAAGGACGCGACCGCAGCGCGCTTCCCCGACGCTGACCGCGTGCTGGTCAACGACCGCGTGCTGGAAACATACGAAAAGGACGGGACGTCGATCCACTGGGACGACGAGTACACGCGCATCCTGACCGAAAAAGGACGACGCGACGCTTCCGAGTTTGAATTCTTTTTCGACGCGCACTACGGCACCGCCATGGTCGTCCGCGCCGAAATCCTCAAGCCGGACGGACGCGTCGTCCCCATCGACACCGCCGCCTATTCGCGCATCATGACGGAGCAGGGCCAGATGGGCATGAACATCTACGACCCCAACTACAAAACCCTGAGCCTTTCCCTCCCCGGCATCGAGATCGGCGACACCTACCACATCCTCACGTGCGAAGTGACACACAAGGCAATCTTCCCCGGCACGTGGAGCGGCTACTCGGTCTTCGAGGCCGACATGCCGATCCTGCGGCTCGACTACGCCGTCTCCTCACCGCCGGAACTGCCCCTCCGCCACACGCTCCTGCGCGCGGCCGTCAGCAACACCGTCTCCTACGCCGCGACGCGCCAGCCCGACGGACGCACCCTGCACACGTGGAAGATCCGCGACGTGCCCCGGATATTCCCCGAGCCCGACATGCCGCCGCTCCACACGCAGGTTCAGCGCCTGCTCGTGAGCACCCTTCCGGACTGGCGCACCGTCTCGCGCTGGTACTGGACGCTGTGCCAACCCGCGCTCGCCAAGGTCACGCCCCAGATGCGACAGAAGATCGACGCGCTCGTCGCAGGCGCGGCCACCCGCGACGAAAAAATCCGCCGCATCTTCAAGTTCGTCTCGCAGGAAATCCGCTACATGGGCATTACCGCCGAGGAGGTCTCGCCCGGCTACGAGCCACACGACGTCAACCTCACGTTCGACAACCGCTACGGCGTCTGCCGCGACAAAGCCGCCCTATTGGCCGCCCTGCTGCCCCTCGCAGGCATCCCCGCCTATCCGGTGCTGATCAACGCCAGCAACAAGATGGACCCCGACGCGCCCCTCCCCTATTTCAACCACGCCATCACGGCCGTCGACAAACCCGGCGGCGGTTACGAGCTGATGGACCCCACCGACGAGAACACGCGCGACCTCTTCCCCGCCTATCTCTGCAACCGCAGCTATCTCGTCGCCAAAGAGACGGGCGAAGCGCTGCTCGTCTCGGACGTCTACCCCGCCGAAAAGAACCTCGCCCGCATCGCGACCGAAGGCACGCTCGACGAAACCGACACGCTTCTCCTGAAAACGAAAATCCGCTTCGACGGCATCAACGACAACGCCTACCGCAGCCACTTCCTGAATTTGAAGGCCGAGCAGCGCCGCAAATTTTTCGAAACCGTGTTGAAGAACCGTTTCGCCGGCGCCGAAGTGCTCGCCTGCACGATCACGCCCGACGACCTCCAAGACACGGACACACCCCTCGACGTCGCGCTCACCGCGCGCATCCCGGACTTCCCGATCCGGGGCGAGACACTCGATCTGGCAGCACTGCCTTGGCTGGGGACCTCTCTCGGCTACGCCAACTTCGTGATCGGCCAGACCGGACTTGAAAAACGGCGGTTCCCAATGGAGACCGGCATCACCTGCGGCGTCGAGGAGCATATCCTGATCGACGCGTCTGACAGTCTGGGCGCGCCGTACGCGCTGCCCGACGACATTCACATCTGTCGAAGCGGCGTTGTTTTCGACATGGCCCAACATGCCGAGCGCGGCCGTCTCGAAGGCCGACTGAACTATCGTCTCAACACACCGGAATTTTCGCCTTCCGAATACCTCGATCTCAAGTCGACCCTTCAGGAGATCGAGGCCGCCGGCCGCCGTCGGCCGCTTTTCGACGCCCGGCGGGCACAGACCCCCGACTACGAAATCCTTGTCGACGAAACCGACACCCGGCTTGATTCGCCGCACGCTTGGACGACCACGCAGCGCTGCTCGAAGCGCATCCTCACTTACGCCGGCAAGAAACAAAACGCCGAGCTGAAATACACCTTCAACCCCGTCTGGCAGCATCTGGAGATCGTCTCGGCCGTCGTCTCCAACGCCGACGGCTCCGTGCGCGCGATCACGCCGAAAGAGATCAACCTCATGGACGCCCAGTGGGTCGGCTCGGCCCCCCGCTATCCGGCCGCCAAGATGCTCGTCGCCAACCTGCCGGGCGTCGAAACGGGCAGCGTCATCTCGGTCGTCACCCGCTTCACCCAAACGAACGCGTGCTTCTACAGCCACCGGCAGGCTTTCGGCGGCACCGCGCCCTCCGCCAGCGAAACCTACCGGCTCACCTTCCCCGTCGAGTTGCGCCCAAATCTGCAGACGTTCCACTTCGACGCTGTGACGTTCGCGGCCGAAACGAATGCCGGAGTCGCCACCTGGACGTGGCAGACGCAGAAGCCGCCCCTCGTCCGCACCGAAGAACGGCTGCCGCCATGGCACCTCTTCCAACCGACGCTTTTCGTCTCCTTCGGCGACTGGCGGAGTTACGCCCGCAGCCTGCGCACCGCCTGCGAGAACGCCTCCGAAGGCGACCGCAACGCCCGCAAGCATGCGCGCAAACTGGTCGCCGGCATCAAAGACCCGAGCGCCAAGCTCCGCGCGGTGCGCGACGACGTGCTGCGCACGATCCGCCCCGCAGGCCCCTCCTTCCTCGACCTGCCGCCGGATACTCTGTCGTCGCCGGACCGCACGCTCGCCGACCAGTACGGCCACGCCGCCGACCGCGCACTGCTGTTGGCGACCATGCTCGATGCCGTCGGCTTCGACGCCGACATCCTCCTCGCGAGCGGCGACACGTCGGCCTATCCACCCGGTTCGCAACCGCAGCGCGACGTTCCGCAGACCGGATTTTTCCGGAACCCGTTGGTGAAGGTCGAAAGCCGCGGAGTCACCTACTACCTCAACGACGGCGACCAATACGACGAGCCGGGCACCTCGTCCGCCGACCGCGCCCCCGCGCTCGGACTCGACGGCAAGCTTCAGACCGTCGCCGTGGCGGAACCGTTCAAAAGCACGGCGCGCAACGCATGGACCGTCGACCTTGCGGCCGACGGCACGGCCACCATCACCGTCACCAACTGGTACTTCGGTCCGAGCGCGGGATCCTTCCGCAAACAATACGATGAAATGCTGCCCGAAGACCGACGCCGCCATTACCTCGAGCTGGCCGGATTCGTCTCGAAAGCGGCCCGCGCCGTCTCGCCGCTGGTCACCGACACCACTTCCTATCCCGGCATGCGGACCTACGCGCTCGCCGCGTCCCGCTACGCGAGCGTGGCGGGCGACACGCTCACCCTCCTGATCCCGGAGGTGGCCGGCGCGATCTTTCCGCTGCGCGCCGACACGCGCGTCAATCCGCTGATCTTCAATGCCAACGACACCTCCGAGCTGACCTGCCGCATCATTCTGCCGCAGGGCTTCACCAAGCTGCCGCTCCTTCCCGAATCCAAACGCTGGTCTCTGCCCAACGGGCTGGGCTCCCTCGATTACCGCGTTTCCGTTTCCACGCGGACGGACGGGAGAAAAGAAGTCTGTATCGTCCGCTGCATCGACCGCACCAGCGGCGAAGCGGCACCCGAACTATACCCGGCGCTTCTGGAATACAATCGCCGCTTCACCCACCCGTCTGTCCGCACCCTCGTGGCCGAACGCACCCACCGGTCGGCGTCGACCGAGCACAAATGAGTTTCTCGATTCGACCGTCCCAGTTCAGGTTGTGGCCGGGGTAATCGGTCGACGACCGGGGATGCGAGGATTTTTGCGTTTCGGACACCAACCGATTATGTGATCGAGTCGCGTTGATCTTGACGACGCCAAACGCGGTGTGCTATCGTGTGAACAACGTTCAACAGGTGGCACCATGACGAAAACCACTCCGACATCCGGCACCCGCATGGCACCCGCGCTCGCGCGCGGCCTGACCGCGCTCGAATTTTTGCGCGGACGCGCAGACGGTGTCAGCCTGTCCGAAGCTGCGACAGCCCTCCGGTTCCCCAAAAACAGCCTGCTGCGGCTCTTCACGACCTTTGAGGCGATCTTGGCCTTCCTGCCAGACGACGCACGCGATGCCCTACTCGAAGGCCACGTCTTCACGCGCTACACCGCGAGCACAATCACGGACCGGAAAACGTTCGCGAGCGAACTCGCCGCCACTGCCGCGCGCGGCTATGCCACCGACTGCGGCGAACAAGGCGAAGGCACGAAGCGGACGGCGTTGTGCAGCGCATCCCCCAGCGCGGCAAACCGGTGGCCCCGATCATCGCCGACCGGCTCGTCAGCGACTCGTGGCCCAAGTTTCTCCATCCCCGCCCCCTCGGCAACAACTATATTCTTGTTTCCTGCCAACCCGACGCCAAGGCGAACTGGGGCCTCTACCTTGTCGACCTGTTCGACAATGTCACGCGGATATGCGAAGAGCCCGACCACGCGTTTTTGGAACCGATCCCCCTGCAGCCCGCGCCGCGTCCGGCCGCGCCCGCCTCGCAGGCGCAGCCCGGCATGCCCGCGCGCGTCAAAGTCGTGAACGTCTACGAAGGCCCCGGCCTCGCGGGCGTTCCGCGATCTTTGAAGTTCCCGCGAACACGCCCGTGGCCTTCCAGCCGCTCGATGCGGACGGCCGCGCCATGCAGCTCATGCGGAGTTGGACCGTCGTGATGCCGGGCGAGCTGCAGTCGTGCGCGGGTTGCCACGAACCCCAGAACTCCGGCTCCGGTCCGCGCCAGCGCATGACCGCGCTGGAGCGCCCGCCCGCGCTGATTCAGCCGTGGCACGGCCCCGCGCGCGGCTTTTCGTTCAACCGCGAAGTGCAGCCGGTTCCGAAATGAATGGCGGTTCGGTCATCACGCACGACGAGACGCGCGAAAAACGGGCGGTGATCACGCCGATCCTGAATCCTCGCGTGTCGATTCTCGATCCGCGCGCCACGCTCACGGTCCCGCCGAACTACGTCGCCTACTCCGCTTCGGACGCGATCTCGCACACCATCGAAAGCTATCTGACGCGGCAGACGGCCTTCCTGCCGGTCCAAGACGGTTACGCGGAAGGTGTCGTGCGCGCCATCATGGCGTCGACCGAACGCATCTTGAAAAACCCCGCCGACATCGAGGCGCGCGGTGCCATGATGTGGGCCACCGCGTGGGGCGTGGGGACCGAATACACGGCGGCGACCTGCGCGGAAATCCTGCGAACGGCACTGTGACCAGTAAACTTCGAGCACAACACCGTCCGAGTTTCAGCCGAACAAAATCTCGTTAAAACGCAGACGATGCGCTACGCCATTGCGCTACGGCCGGTCTCGAAGGCACGAAGGTTGAGGTCGATCAACTTGGCCGGAATGCGCTCGCGCATGGCCTGCTCCCATGTTGCCGTCTCGAACGGCGTCAGCGTGGAGAGCGCGCCCGCGACGACCATGTTCATGGTGCGCGTGTTTCCGACCGTTTTGGCGATGGCCATGGCGTCGATGAACTTCGCCTGCGGGTACTCGGCCGCCAGACGCGCGCCAAGGTCGGTGACCGCCGGTTGCAGCCCGCTCGACACGGTCACGGGTGTCAGGCTCATGTCGTTGATCAGCACACGACCGTCGGATGCGAGCAGGTGGCGCCAGCGCAGCGCCTCCAGCCGCTCGAAGGAGACCAGCAGATCGCTCGCGCCATCCGGAATGATCGGCGAACAGACCTTCTCGCCGAAACGCACCTGACTGATCACACTGCCGCCGCGCTGCGCCATGCCGTGAATCTCGCTCTTCTTCACGTCGAGCCCCGCCAAAGTGGCGGTTTTCGCCAGAATGTCGCTCGTCAGCAGGATTCCCTGCCCGCCCACACCGACCAAAGAAACGTTCATCGTCTTCATCGTCAAAACCTTTGTTAAAGGGCACGTCGCGACGTGCCCCTACGGGATTTACCGGATTTTCTTGATCGCATCAAACTTGCAGACCTGGCGGCACATGTCGCACCCCGAACACTGCACGGGATCAATGCGCGACTTGAAGCGCTTGCCGTCCACCGAGGCCTCGCCGCGCTCGATCGCCGGGCACCCCAGCTTGAAACACGCGCCGCACGCCTTGCACTTGGCCGCGTCCACCTCGTAGGTGCCCGCGTTGACCAGCTTGGCCGCGATCCGACATGGCCCGCCCGCGATGACCACCGAGGGTTCGTCCGCATCCAGTGCCTCCTTGAGCACACGCTCCAGCGCGGCCAGATCGTAAGCGCTCACCCGTTCGACGCGCTTGTACCCCATCGCCTTGGCCACCTCCGCAATGTCGGTGACCGGCGCGGGGGAGCCGCAGAGGGTCTTACCCGAACCGGGATTGTCCTGATGGCCGGTCATGCCGGTGATGCGGTTGTCGAGCACGACCGTCGTGACTTTGCCGCCGTTGTAGAGCACATCCAGAATGCCGGTCATGCCGGAGTGGAAGAAGGTCGAATCGCCCAGCACCGCACAGAGGCGGCCCTTGTGACCGGCCTTCTCCATGCCGAAGGCGTTGCCGATGCACGCGCCCATGCAGATCGTGGTGTCCATCGCGTTGAGCGGAGGAAACGCCCCCAGCGTGTAGCAGCCGATGTCGCCCGTCACGGTCGCGCCGAGCTTGGCCAGCACATAGAAGACGCCGCGATGTCCGCAGCCCGCGCACAGCACGGGCGGCCGCGTCGGCAGCCCCGCGTCGGCGCGCCGCACGACCGGCGGCTCGACATCGCCCAGCAGCTCTTGGCGCAGCGCCGTCAGCCGTCCCGGATTCATCTCGAGCATGTTCAGCTCGGTCGCGTGTTCGACCACGGAAACACCCAACGCGCGCACTTGCTCCTCGATGAACGGATCGCACTCTTCGATCACCAGCACGCGGTCGACGCCCGCCGCGAATTTCTTGACCAGTTCGGACGGAAGCGGGTTCGTAAAGCCGAGCTTCAACACCGAGAACTCGGGGAAGACCTCCTTCACGTACTGGTAGGTGACGCCGGAGGTGATGATGCCCAAGCGTTTGTCGCCTGATTCGATGCGATTGAACGGCGACTCGCAGGCGAAGGCGCGCAGCGCCGCCGTCCGCTCCTGCGCCTTGAGACGCTGCGGGCGGGCAAACATCGGCACGGGGATGTTGCGGCGGATGTCTTTCACGTAGGGCTTCTTCTCGACCTTTCCGGGGCCGAAGTCGTCGCCCGCGTCCACCACGGTGGAGGTGTGCGACGTGCGGGTCGTCAGGCGCACGAAGGCCGGCACTTGGAAGCGCTCGGAGACCTCGAAGGCGGCCTGCACCATGTCGAAGGTCTCTTGGCTGTCGGACGGCTCGAAGAGCGGCGCGCGCGCGAACTTCACCAAGTTTCGGTTGTCCTGCTCGTTCTGTGAGCTGTGCATGCCCGGATCGTCGGCGGTGACGATCACGAGACCGCCGTTCGCGCCCACGTAAGTGTACGTCATGAGCGGGTCCATCGCGACGTTCAGGCCGACGTGTTTCATTGCCGTGAGCGCCCGCGCGCCCGCGATGGACGCGCCGATCGCGATCTCCATCGCGACCTTCTCGTTCACCGCCCACTCGCAGTTGATCGAATCCTTGAACTTGGCGACGTTCTCCAGGATTTCGGTGCTCGGCGTGCCGGGATAGGCCGCCGCCACCGTGCATCCGGCTTTGCAGGCCGCCCACGCGACCGCTTCGTTCGCCGATAACAAAACCTTATGGCTCATTTCTTCATTTCTCCTCAGTTAAAGGATTTTCCCACTGAATGCCCCGAAATCGCGCAAAATCGCGGTCGTTCGAATAGACGCGGCCGCCGCGCTCGGTGGCATGGGCCGCAATCAACGCGTCGGTCGTCAGGTTGCCCCCCGTTCCCACTGCGGCTAAATGCGCGAAAAAGAAGCCAAGGGTGGCCGACGTTGGCTCCAGCAGAGAAACGTGTCTCTGCGCCAACCAGACGCCGACGGCCGACCGACATTCCTCAATCGTCATGGGAACTGCGCAGACTGCCGGATGCGTCGTAAGGCGCACAAAGGCTAGCGCCACGACCCACGGAATCCCGACGGGCTCTTTTCCAGACAAAGCTTCCTCCCACCACGCGCGCGCGCACCGGTGAGCCGGACAGGTTGTGTCATACGCATAGACCAAGAGATTCACATCCGGGATGATCACGGCTTGCCCATCCCTGTTTCCGCCTCAAGCCGGTCATACACCTGATTCAGACTGGCGTCGCACAGAGACGCATGCAAACCGAGACGGGAGGGTTTGATCTTGACGCGGTTCCGGGCTGCGTCAATCCGCAAATGGGCGATTCCCACCGTCAGCACCTGATCCAATGTCGCACGGAATGAACACCCCGAACGCTGCGACAGATCCTTCAGATCCTTCAGCGCCGCATCGTTGATGTTCACCGTCGTTCTCATGGTGGCATCATGATGCCACACCCCGTCCGCGGGAGTCAAGCGGGCAAGCGCAATCGGTTGTCACCGCACGCCGACGAGCCGGATGCGCGCCACCGACACGTTGACACCTTCGCTGCTGCACGGATCAAAGCGCAGGCGGGCGATCCGCCCGCGCCACGCGCGGCTCGCGCCCACCTCGAACACGTAGTCGTGCGGCTGCCCGTCCGCCGCCAGCGGCAGCGTGAGGCTGGTGCCCTCGGTCGGCGTGCCGCCCGAGGACCAGAAGAGCTGGCAGCCGCCCGGCGTCCCGGCGGGCACCCGCATGCGCACCACGATCCGGCCGACGTTCTTGGCCGAGAAAGGCGCCATCGTGCGCTCCAAGGCCGGGTCGCGCGTAGAGGTCGTGAAGGTCAAGCCGTCCGCGGCCTTGTAATCCTTGATACCCATCATGGCGGACCAACCTTGTGGCGAACTCGCGAACATCCAGTCCGTCGCGCTGTCCGGGGGCGGGACCGGCAGGTCGTACGGGTCCAAATCCACGTCGTGCGGGCCGTAGTTGAGCGGCCAGCCGTCCTTCGGCTTCCGGCAGAAAGTTTCGCGGACGGCCTCGTACATGCCGAAACCGAACTGCGCGCACGGCTCGGCATAGGAGCCCTCGCCCCACTCGTTCAGAGGCCCCAGGCAGAGCCGCTTAACGCCGGTCTCGTCGGCGAACGCCTTCGCATCGCGGCAGATGCGCCGGAAGTCCTTAACCGTGCGCCCGTAAATCTCAACGCCCTTGTCGCCGTGCCACGGACGGTCGTCCCACCCCGTCGACAGGTTCGGCAGGAAAGGCAGGACGCCCGTCTCGCGCAGCCCCTTCCAGAGCGCCGCGTTCGAATCGGCCACAAGGTCGAAGGAGAAACGGCGCGGGTTTTCCGCCTTGCCGCCGTTCCCCATGTAGTGGTAGATCGCGGTCATGTCGAAACCCATGTCCTTCAACCCCTGCACCACCTTGGGCTCCCACGACACCTCGGGCCACTTCATGGCGACAAACCAGATGTCCGGATAACCCGCCTCGCGCGCCATCTGCCGCGAGAGATCCAGCAGTCGCTTACAACCACCGGCCCCCAAGTCGCGCTCCATGTTCTGCGGGCTCCAGATCATCACCACCGGCTTGCCGTCGATGCGGTAGTATTCCGGCATGTTGAAATAGTTCTCGATCCAGAACTTCGTCACCGCGCGCTGGTCGGCCTCGGAGTGGCTGCCCGCCCCGTTGTGGTTCGCCCACATCACAGCCCATTTGAGATACGATTTGTAGCGCGCCTGCTTGAAAGCCTTGATCCAGTGGTCGTGATGCTGGTCGCCCTTGCTCCAATACCAGTCCACGAGAAAATACGACAAGCCGTTTTCAACCGCCCATTTGATCTGCCAGTCCACCACCTCGGGGTTCGCCTCGTCGTACCAGCCGAGCACGGGCTTGCGCTCCGGCGCGACCGGCCAGATGCGCGCCCACGCCTCGATCTTCGACCAGCCGGGGAAATAGAGCGCGCCGACCTCGTAGTCGCTCGCAAGCGGATGCGGTTCGGGCACGTACGCCGCCTTGGACAACTTCAAATCGGACAGCAGTTCGATCGGGGCGCTCACGCGCTGCCCGTCGGCCCCGTCGCCCGAGAGGTCAAACACCGCGGTCCCGGAAACCGGGCGGTCTGCCGCCAGCGCCAGTGTGTAAGTCGCCGTTCCCGACGCGGGCACCGCCGGTACGCGCTCCCAGCCCGGCGCGGCGCACACGCGCACGCCCCGGGGCAACTTGCGGACGGACAGCACGAGATTCGTCGCGTCAGAGCCGCCGCCGTTCGCGAACTGGATGAGCAGCGTCGCGGGCGTTCCCGCGCGGTTGATCGCATCCGCGAGCCGGGCCTGCGTCACCGAAACGTCGGCCGGGCCTTGGAGCGAGTCGCCGACGCGCACGGCGCGCACGCGCGCCCGCGCATGCTTGCCCAGCGCAGGCGTCAGCGCAAGGCGCACCACATGTCCGACCCACGTCTTCTCGCCACTCAGATCCACGTTGTAGGTGTGGAACCGACCGTCGGGCTTCACGCGGAACGCCTTGCCGTGCAGGCCGCTCACGGCGTCGGAGGCCCAAGCGAAGCGCGCCGTTCACGAAGTCGAGGCGGAAGGCCGCGATGCGCTTCTCGCCCTGCCAATACGGCCGCACGCGGTAGTCGTGCCACTCGTTGTCGCCGATCCACTCGAAACCGACCGACCACTTCTGCTGTGCGCCCGGTTGCCCGGCGGGGATCCAGAAGATTTCACCGCGGCCGGAAGTTCCGCACTTGGCGCGAAACTCAATGACCTGTCCGGCCGTCGCGTTCAATGAAAAGGAGGGACTCGTCAGGAACGGGTCGCTCTTGTCGGTGACGCCCTTGAGAACGCCGTCCTCGGCACGGACCTGCGCGCACTGATGGGCCTGCGAGACCCATGGTTTGGACGCATCCTCGCCGAATCGCCACTCGACAAGCGTGCGCGGTGCCGCACATGCGGTGGCCGCGCAACCGAACGCGACCAACAGACCCGAACCGAGTCGAAGCGTCATGGCGAATTCCCCCTTCGCGATTCTATGTGCGGCAGACTATTACGCGCGGCCCCGAGCCTTGCGATAGCGACCGATCAGCGCATTCGTCGAAGAATCGTGGCTCGGTTTCGGCGCATCCTTGGCTTGCAGATCATCCAGCACTTTCTTCGCCAACACCTTGCCCAACTCGACGCCCCACTGGTCGAACGAGAAAATGTTCCAGATGATACCCTGGGTGAAGACCTTGTGCTCGTAGAGCGCAATCAAGGCACCGAAGGTCTCGGGCGTCAGCTTGTCCGCCAACAGCGTGTTCGTCGGATGGTTGCCCTCGAACGTCTTGTGCGGCACGAGCTTCTCCGGCACGCCCTCGGCGCGACATTGCTCGGCGGTCTTGCCGAAGGCCAGAGCCTCGGTCTGCGCAAAGAAATTCGCCATCAGCTTGTCGTGGTGGTCGCCGAGCGGATTGTGCGAGACGCAGAACCCGATGAAGTCGCAGGGGATCAGACGCGTGCCCTGGTGGATGAGCTGATAGAAGGCGTGCTGGCCGTTCGTGCCGGGTTCCCCCCACACGATGGGGCCCGTGGCGTAGGGCACGCGGCGGCCTTGGCGGTCGACCGACTTGCCGTTGCTCTCCATGTCGAGCTGCTGGAGGTAGGCTGCGAGGCGCGCCAGATACTGGTCGTACGGCAGCACCGCGTAGCTCTCCGCCCCGTACCCGTTGCCGTACAGAACGCCCAGCAGGCCGAGGATCACCGGCAGGTTCTTGTGGAACGGCGCGGTCTGGAAATGGCGGTCCATCTTGAAATAGCCCTTCAGCATCTTCCGATAATTGCGCGCGCCGATGGCGATCATCAGCGGCAAGCCGATGGCGGAAGGCAGCGAGTAGCGACCGCCCACCCAGTCCCAGAAGCCGAACATGTTGGCCGTGTCGATGCCGAACTCGGCGACCTTGGCCGCGTTCGTGGAGACGGCGACGAAGTGTTTCGAGACGGCCGCCTCGTCGCCCAGATTTTCGATCAGCCAGTCGCGCGCGCTTTCCGCGTTGGTCATGGTTTCCTGCGTCGTGAAGGTCTTCGAGGCCACGATGAAAAGCGTCTGCTCGGCCTTGACCGACTTGAGCGTCTCGGCGAGGTGGGTCGCGTCGACGTTCGACACGAAGTGGCAAGTGATCGAACGCTTCGCGAAGGGCTTCAGCGCCTGATAGGCCATGGCGGGGCCAAGGTCGGAGCCGCCGATGCCGATGTTCACGACGAACTTGATGCGCTTGCCGGTGTGGCCCAGCCACTTGCCGGTGCGGACGCGTTCGGCGAAATCGCCCATCGCGTCCAACACGGCGCGCACGTCCGGCATGACGTCCTTGCCGTCCACGAGAACCGGTTTGTCAGACTGATTGCGCAACGCCGTGTGCAACACCGCGCGATTCTCGGTCTCGTTGATGCGTTCGCCCGCGAACATCGCGTCGATCCAGCGGCGGAGATCGCTCGCCTCGGCGAGGGCGACGAGTTTTTTCATCAGCGCCGGAGTGATCCGGTTCTTCGAGTAGTCCAACGTCCAGCCAGCGGCCTCCGCCGTGAAACGGGCTGCGCGTCCCGGATCCTGCGCGAACAGTTCGCGAAGGTGCAGGTGGCGGGTGGCGGATATCTCTTCCTCGACGGTTTTCCAAGCTTCAAGATTCATTGCAGTCTCCACTGAAGGTGCCAAACACCTCAAACGGGTTGAAAAATGGGTTTTAGTATAACGGCTACGCGGCGCATGGAGAAGCCCAAACCCCAATACGCAAAAGTTTAGGGCCACCGACACACCGCTGCGACCATGCGACCGTACGGGAATCCCGCGCGCGCTTCAATCCTTGTTCGGCGAGAGCATTCGGACACGCCGCTCATTGCGCGGCAACCGAATCTTGAAGCAAGTACCCTCATTCGGTTTGCTAGACAGTTCAATCTCGCCACCATGGTCTTCGATGATCCGTTGCACAATCATCAGTCCAAGTCCACTTCCCTTTTCCTTTGTCGTGTGGTAAGGCTCAAAGACTTGTCCCATCTCCTCCGCCGGGATGCCCTTGCCCGTATCAATGAATGAAATGTCGACAAAGGCGTCGCCGACATCGAACACCACGCGCAACGCACCTCCGTCGGGCATCGCTTCCAAGGCATTTTTGATGAGGTTGAAAAAGACCTGTTTGATTTGCGACCGGTCCAGACGAACTTCCGGCACTTCCTCCCGCATGTCCACCGAGACCGCAATACGTCTGTTGAGGAACTCTGTCTTCAACAACTTCAGTGTTTCTTCCAATACTTCGGTCGGTCGCTCTGGAGTCAAGATGGGCTTACTCGGTCGGAGCGCCCGCAGAAATTGCGAAATAATCGCATCCAAACGTTCGACTTCCGTACGCGCCACATTCACCAAATCATCCAGCGAAACGCGCATGGCTTCATCAGGCACGTCGCGCAGCTCACGCGACAGCAATTGGAGATGGATGTTCAGCGCATTGAGCGGATTGCCAATTTCGTGGGCCACGCCGGCAGCCAAAAGTTTCACGGCATTGGAGCGTTCGCTCTCGATCGCAGAAACCTCTTGCGCACGTTCACGCGTTACGTCACGCAAAATCACCAACACTCCTTTTTCCACCAAATCGGGTTCGCTCAGCGGCACCGCGTACACGCTCACGAAGCGGTGTTCGGGATATGACACCTCCACCTCGCGCGTCACCATGCGCGCCCAATCACTTTCAGTCGTCGGCACATCGAGCAAGTGTTCCCAATCCCACTCGCGCAACATCCGCAGAATCGAACGACCTTTCGCGCGCGTCAAATCAAGCCCGGTGAATTTCTCCGCCGCGCGGTTCGCATACAACAATCGTCCTTCGTCGTCGAGAACCAACACCCCCTCCTGAATGGTCTGAAATATCGTCTCAAGAAAGCCGCGTTCTTGCGCCAAACGCAACATTTGCGCCTGCAAACTTTCAGGATTCAATTTGTCGATCCGGGCAACCAACCGATCAAAGAAACCGGAAGCCATTTCCATCCCCCCTACCGCGCCCTCGCCCGCATGCGCGCAAGAGTTCGGCGCACTGAAATCAAAAGCCGACCACCGTCTTCCGAAACGCATCCGTTGTCAACGGGTAGACACGGTGCTCATATCCGTGACCAAACGCATCAGATACTCGCCGTAGGCGGATTTTATGAGCGGCCGAGCCAGATTCGACAACTGCTCGCGCCCAATAAAGCCCATTTTCCATGCAATTTCTTCGATGCAAGCGATCTTCAAGCCCTGTCGATCCTGGATCGCCTTCACGAAGGCCGTCGCATCCGCCAACGAATCATGCGTCCCCGTATCCAGCCATGCGAGACCGCGGCCCATCAACCTCACGTTCAACAAGCCACGCTGCAGATAGACGCGATTCACATCCGTGATCTCATATTCGCCGCGCGCAGAGGGCTTAAGATTCGCCGCGATATCGACAACCTCATTGTCATAGAAATAAAGTCCGACAACCGCATAATTGGACTTTGGCTTTGCCGGTTTTTCTTCGAGCGATTCGACGCGTCCCTCTCGGTCGAAGCCGACCACACCATACCGTTCAGGATCATTCACATAGTATCCGAAGACCGTTGCGCCGCTTTGGGAGTCGACCTCCGCCAGCATCCTTCGCATTCCATCCCCATAGAAAATGTTGTCACCCAAAACGAGGCAGACTGGATCGTCGCCGATGAAATCCCGTCCCAACACAAACGCTTGTGCCAAGCCATTTGGAACGTTCTGCACCGTGTATGAGAAACGCATGCCGAGTTGCGCGCCGTCGCCTAAAAGATTCTCGAACACGGGCGTTGCCTCCGGCGTCGAAACAACCAACACATCCCGAATTCCAGCGAGCATCAGGGTTGAGAGCGAATAATAGATCATCGGCTTGTCGTAAATCGGCAAAAGCTGTTTACACATGACCTGTGTGACCGGATAGAGCCGAGTTCCAGCACCGCCGGCCAGAATGATACCTTTACGCACCATAGCTGAATTCCTTTCCGCCGCATATGCGTCCAAACTTCCGTGCAAAACATACGCAACGTATTCGAACAACAGTCGCTCCGTTTTCACGCCGACACTACAGTCCGAAGGCCTCCCGTGTTCAATAACACCGCGAAAAATTCATCAGAAATGCGGAAATGTGCCAAACCACCGGGCACAAGTGGTAAACGTATACGCAATCAACACGACCGCGACGCCACCGAAGCCGCATGGCAGCCCAACCGTTGTCCGGCATATTTCTTCTCACGGATCGGCCTCCACCACCACTCGTTGTCGAGATACCAACGAACCGTTTTTTCGATGCCGGAATCGAATGTCTCTTCCGGTTGCCATCCCAATTGAGTCTTGAGTTTTGTCGAGTCGATGGCATATCGCTTGTCGTGGCCGGGACGGTCTTCGACGAAAGCTATCAGTTCATGAAACGAACGAAGGCCCAGAACAGACAATCGGTCCGGCCGCACGTTGTCAAGCGTTGAACAAATCGTCTGCACGACCTGCAGATTGGTCCGCTCATTGTTGCCGCCGACGTTGTACGTCTCGCCGACTTTTCCGCGCGACAAAACACAGCAAAGCGCCTTCACGTGGTCGTCCACATACAACCAATCGCGCACGTTGTCTCCCCTGCCATAGATGGGCAGGCGTTGCCCATCCAACGCATTCAGAATCACGAGCGGAATCAACTTTTCTGGAAAATGATAGGGACCATAGTTATTCGAACAATTCGTGATCAGGACAGGCAACCCATAGGTGTGATACCACGCCATAGCCAAATGGTCGGCAGATGCCTTGCTCGCCGAATAGGGTGAACGCGGATCGTAAGGCGAATTCTCCGTGAATAAACCTTCTCGCCCCAACGAGCCGTACACCTCATCCGTAGACACCTGAAGGAAGCGAAACGCGCCGCGTCCATCCGCGCCCATCGGCAACTGCCGCCAGTACGCGCAGGCCTGTTCAAGAAGAACCGCCGTACCCATCACATTCGTTTGAACAAAATTGAGCGGTCCATCGATGGACCGGTCGACGTGTGACTCGGCGGCCAAATGGATCACCGCATTCGGCTTGAATTGGGCAAAGATATTTCCGACCGCCTCGGCGTTGCAGATATCCGCCTCGACGAACTGATAGTGCGGGCTTGTGTCGACGGAAACAAGCGACGCCAAATTGCCCGCATACGTCAGCTTATCGAGGTTCAACACGTCGACGTCCGCATCTCGAATCAAATGGCGGACGACGGCGGACCCGATGAACCCCGCCCCCCCAGTAACCAACACCCTCTTCATGGCAGAACCGTCCTTATTCGTCATCGGTCAACGACGCATCGACGACGTCTTGGCGCCGAGTGGCAGCCGTCGGCGTGAGATCATCATCCTCTGATGTGCTCGCCGTTCCGTCTTGTTTTCCTTGTCCGCTCTTTTCGCTTATGGATTTAGCCTGACCGTACGCACCATATCGCGACGTATAGCGATAGGCATACCGATAGTGATAGTCGTGTTGGCTGAAATTGTTGCGACTGCCGAAATCGACATCATTGACGATGACGCCGATCACCCTCGCGCCGGCCTCCGTCAAATGCCGCGCCGCGTGCTTGACAGGCTGGAACCGAGTACGATCCGGGCAGCACATAATCATGACGGCATCGGCCAGAGAGGCCAATACCATCACGTCGCCCACGATGCCGAAAGGCGGCGAGTCGATGATCACCCGATCGTAATGCTCACGCGCCCACGTAAAGAACTCGACAATCACACCACTTCCCAGCAGATTTGCAGGACTGATCTCGGAGGATGCCTTCGAAAAAACAACATCGAGATTTTCGATTCCACACGGCGCGGGCAATGTCTCAAAGAGACTCGGATCGGCCTTGGCCAACGTGTGCGGCAAACTGTGGAAATCCGTATGTTTCTTTTCAAATATCTTGGCCAACCGAGGACGCCGCATATCGAAATCGATCAGCAACGTCCGCTGCCCACTCTGCGCGCACGAGATTGCCAAACTGCATGAAGCGATCGTCTTTCCCTCTCCAGGCTGCGTACTCATGCACAACAAAACTTTCGACATCTCTTGATAACGCGGCGAGTCCAGCAGATTCCTGAGCCCGGCGATGGCCTCCGCAAACTGCGAGAATTTGTCCTCGACAACAATCCGGGCCATCTGTTCGCGTTTCTTACGGCGAACAAGAGGCAACACGGCAAGCGTCTTGAGGCGCAAGCGATCTTCAATGTCAGAAACGCCGACGATCTTGTCTTCCAAATGATCAAGAATAAGCACGAAAACAACGCCCAGCAACAACCCCACCGCCGGGCCCGCAGGAAAAATCACAAAGGGATTCGGCAAAACGGGATTGATCGGCTTGTATGCCGGCTCAACCTGCTTGATGATGGCCGTATTTTCATCGGAGGCTAATTGCGCCTCACGCGTACGTTGCAACAGCGATTTGTAGCTGCTGTCGGCGACCTCGCGTTCGCGCGCCAATTGCTCAAGTTTCATCTTGGCCGAGACGATTTTCAGCTCAAGATCCGACATTTTTTTTGTGAGTTCGTCGCGCTTAGGCGTCAGTTCCGCCAATTGCCGTTGCAAAAGGTCCAAGTTTGCCTTACAGGTTTCCAGAGCACGAAAGACCACATCCGCAAACTGCTGTTTGTATATCTCGACCTCTTTTTCCTTGACCTTTACCTCCGGATGGTTCGCCGTATAACGCGCCAACATGGAATTCTTTTCCGCCAGAATTTTTTGCAACTGCTGATATGATTGACCGATTTCAGCCGAGCGCGGCACCGAATCGGGAAGCGTTCCGAACTTTTCAGGGTCGTTCTGGATGATTTCGAGCGTTTTGCGAAGTTCGGACGCCTTGGAAATGTCACTTTCCAACGCCAAAATATCGGCGCTGACCTTATCCAACGCTTTTTTGGCCGTATCGCTTTCGTTCGCCATAAAATCGACTTGGTTGGCGACACGAAAATCGAGCATTTCTTTGTCGGCACGCTCCAGATTCCGCTTCTGCTGCTCGGTCGTTGACGACAACCACGAAACAGCGACCTCCGATTCGTTCTTGTTCTGCTCGGACGTGAATGTTTCAGCGGCCTTGGCGTACGCATTGGCCAAATCCGTCGCGAGTTGCGGGTCTGTCGAACGGACAGTGACTCGAATCAAGCGCGAACGGCGCTGCAGCGTCATCTTGGATGCAACCAATGTGCCAATCAACTGTTCGTCTGTCACCGTCGAACTGGGATAGTCGCTTCGATACTGCGTGACAATCTGATCGATGACGGCGCGACTGCGCAACCGCGCCAAACGTGTATTGAACACCTCGTCCAGCGTGCTGCCGACATCAGCCTCGATGACAGCCCTACGCACCCCCATGATGCTTGGCTGACGCATGCTCATTTCGAACACGCTCTCAGCCTCATAAACGGTAGGCGAGATTTTATAGACGGCGAAAGCCGTGATGAATCCCATGATCACGAAGACGACGATGGTGACCCACCGTTGGGAACAAACGCGCAACATCCGTCCCAGTGTAACAGCACCCATCAAAGAATCGTCGTCGACATTTCCACCACCCGTCGGCCCGCCATAATAATATCCGCCGCCATAACCAGCCGCACCGGAATGGGCCATAGGTGAACCGCCGCCATAATACGCCGCCCGCGAATGCCCACCGTAATACATGGCCTTGTTGTTGCCGCCATAGTAGATCGCACGTTTGGGGGTCGTCCCAGCCCCACTTGACGCGTCGTGTTCTGTGTCACTCATTTCGGTCTCCCTGGAAGATCGGCCACTATCGTTTCAGGAACAACAACAGCCCCTGTTTAGCGCCTCACCGGATTAGCCTTGCCCGGCAAAAACGAAGACAACACCGTGCAAGCCACAGTCCAACTGGTCAAGACGGCAGAAGAACGGAAAGGGCTTTCAAACCACCCCTGCCCCAAACAGAGAATCAACGCCAACGCCCCTGTCACCACAATCGGTGAAATGCGCAGAAGGAACCATCGTTCCACCTCGTCGTTGGGATCGCCGAACTTCCATGCGATTTGCATACGATAAAAGATCGGTGCCACAAGCAGAACGGCCGCGAATACCAACAACCCTGTTCCCAACAAACCGTACTCACAGAGCATTTGAAGACCATCGTTGTAGACACACGCAGGGTCATTCCGTATCAAACGCCAGTTCTGATCACTGACGACCGCTGCTGAAAAATGTTGGAAACCATTTACGCCCACCCCGACCCAAGGATGCTCTTGCCACACCTTGAGCGCAGCAGCCGACCGCACGGTTTTCGTCTCGACCAACGAGTGCCAATATTTTTGAGAATCGAAAAGGTTTTTCACTTTTCCCGCGACAGGATTCTCCGGAAACACGTAACAAACAGCGAAAAAAACGACGGCGACCACAACGACGGACAGCAGAAACGGTTTGAAAAGAATCGAACGAGTGGTTTGTGTCTTTAGGTAGAACATCCAATAGACGAACAACAGAACCGCCGTCCCCGAGCAAATCAGCATCCACAAAGCCGAACAAAACATCAACATGCCGACTAAATTACCCAAAACGCCAACGCCAAACAACAATTCGGCACCTTTTCGCCGACCAGCCAATGCATCGGCCAAGACACCCATTCCTAAAATCATCCAAAACGCGAAAAAAGAACCCAACGCGAAATTCTGGGCATTTTCTTGTCCAAGCCCGAGTGGTCCATTTTTCCGGCAAGCAAACCATACGGCAAAAAAGGCTGCCGCACCGCTGAAAATGGTCAACGCCGATAATAAGGAACGTTTTCCCGATAGGCTTACTGCGTGACGCAAGCATAGGCAAACCGTAAACACACCCGTCAGCACCGAGAACCGCGCCAAAGCGGAAACACGTTCAACACTGGAAGGTGCCCACGTCAAAGCAGGCGCAGAAAACCGCCATGTGTCAGCATCGGGCAAATATTCCAGATGACAACCGCCATTCAACCATTGGACACAAGCCAACGATAGAACGGCCATGCCCAAATAAAAAAACGGGTCACGCCAAACCGCGCGGACCACTCGGCAACGGGCATCGGCAAGCGTCTCCCCTCGCCGAATGGAAGGCAGAACAAGCGCCGTTTCCAAAGCAAGAACCGACATCCACAGTATCGCCATGAAAACGGGGGGGCGCTCAAACACGAAAAAACAACATAACACGACCGCCAACAAACCGATTTGGATAGCGAGCCAGTATTTTGTAAAAACCTTCTGCATGGCACACTTGATCGAACACCCATCTACGCAAAAAAGAACCGCCCACACTCAAGTCCTGCGTAGGCGGCTTCCGTACAGTTCTGGCCGACACACACGATTAATACCGCAGGCTCATCCCCAATGTGCCACGATACCGATCGAACTCATACGTTGAGTCGTCGGAGAGCTGCTGCATGTATTCCAATCCACAGAACACAGAGGCATACCGATTCAACTTGTAGTCGGCACGCAAGCGCGCCTCAAACCGATCTTCCGTGATACTGCCAAGTTGTGGAGCGAGACCGCTGGCATACTGATTCTCCTCGCGACGATAGGCGAGGTCGAACCGCGTGGTCAGCTTACGCATGGGCTGATAACTAACCCCCGACGAGAACGTGTACACCTCCATCGCCTGATTCTGTTCACGCTCGCTCGGCTGGAAATAGCTCGAAGCCGCCACCGACCATGCCCATTTCCGGTTAATGGCCCAGCTCGAGTCCAAACTGTAGGTCCAACCGCTCATTTGATCGCCGTCGGCATAATCAAACCAACTCATGCCGGTCAACGCGCGGTACGAAATTTTCTTGGTTGCCCTCGACCCGAAACCGGCCATCAACGAATAGCCCGTACTCTGACTGCTCGTTCCACCCGTCGCGCCGTCGCTGACATAATTCTGATAAGACCCGTTCAACAACAAATTGCTTTTTTCTGTCAGCTTGCGCGCCAACTCGAGGCCACCCGTCCACTCCTCCCACCCATAGAGCGGAGCATACTGGGAAGAGTCCTCGTCGTACGTCAACTTCGAGTACATGCCGTTCAACGTCACCGTTGTACGCTCGCTCAACTCATAGGATAATGCACCGTTCAATGCCCATTCCGAACGCTTACGCCACAAACCGCGTCCTCCCTCCAACATCGAATCATCTTGGTTACTCTTCAAATACCGTTGTCCCAAGATGAGGCGCCACCCGCTGGCCGTTTCGCGATAGAACTCAATACTGTCCCCATAGCGGGAGGCATTCAAAATATCATACTCTGAATACCAGTCGTACGCATACCACCCATTGGCGCTCAGCCCCCACTCATTGCCAACATAAGAAAGATCGACACCTGGATTGATCCGAAAAATATTGTCATCATAGTCGTTCTTGTCATAGTCGACATTTGAGTCGTACGTGTATTCAAGATTGACGAACGGCGAGACGTTCAGATTGTTGAACTTAAACCCCTGTTGTTGGTCATCGCCCGCCTGTACGTAGACCGGGCAGACAACCACCGCCAAGCTCGCGATGGCGACCATTAAAGTGGTCTTCTCAAACATAACCATGGGGCGCTCCTTTTCTCTCGTCTCGCTTAAGAAACCGATTCAAGCAACGATTAGTCGACTTACCGTTTCGTTCGCAACGTGTTCGTTTGATTCTGGTAGGGGCCAGGAATACGAGGCAATCTGTTGATTCCGATGTCGACTGGAACGTCCGACACGCTTGTCGGCTTAACCACCGTATCTAGACCGGCCGACAGCATTTGGGAACCCCGTCCGGCATACAAATCGTACAAGAGTCGGTCGATGTTGGCATGCCCAACCAAGCGGAGCAGCGACTCTTGCGGAATCACGACCCCCTCCACGTTCGCGGCAGCCAACAACCCCTCGTGGTTGTGCTGCAACAAAGCCGGATCGAGCCAAGTCGTCACAAGCGTGCGAACCCTTTCGTCGGGCAACAACCCCATCAACACCGTGCGGAGATTGTCGCGGTCCTTCGCCCCTCGCAAGAAAGCCAAGAGCACAAATGTGTCGCGCACGGCAGGTTCATCGGTCTGCGCATTTCGCGCAGCCGCGATTTCTGTGGCCGACGATGCAATCTTTTGATAATCCGCGTCCGACAGATTGTTATATGCCTGATCGAACCGTTTGGCCAACTCTTCCGTCACCACAGGAAGAAATTCGACGGGCACATCGGCGAAGACCTCTGCAATCACCTTATCTCGCATGTCGCCCGACGCACTCGCGATGCAGGCGACAGCGACCCGCACAAAATAAGCCGCCTTCTCTTCAGGTCCGACGGGCAACCGTTTGACGGCCTTCAAAACACGCTGGGTAAACTCCACCCGTTCATCCGGCAGCACTTGAGCCAACGTCTCGCGCAACACAGTCGCATCCGTCACGGACGCGCCAATCTTTTTCAGCCACTGGGCACGTGTCAGAGTCGTCGCCCCAGCATCTTCCGCAAACGCGTAAGCCGCAAAAATAGAGGCAACAATCGCCATCAGCGACAAACGAATGGTCAACAGTCTCATAACACGTTCTCCTCGAAAAGCCTCAGTACCATGACTCGGGGACCCACACCACATCACCTGGGTTCAACGCCAAATCCATATCCGTGCGCCCGTCTTTTCCGATCAAATCAATGTCCACCGTGTACCGTTTCAACGTGCCGTCTTTCAACCGCCTCGTCACGCGTACGGCCTTTTTCTGTGCCAAGGGCGTCGTTCCTCCCGCCAGCATCAGCGCCCGCGTCACGGTCAAATCGCGCGTTGCCGTCATGTTGACGGGCCCCGGGCGGAGAACCTCGCCCGTCACCAACACCGATCCCCATGGCGATTTCATGCCCGCATTCTCTTGGTAAAGAAAACCCACCGTCACCTGTGGCTCGATGTAATAATTCTTGTACGCCTCTTTGATTTTGTCCTGCAGTTGGACCAAGGTGAGCCCCTCGCACTTGACTGCGCCGATCAACGGCATCAGTATCTCACCGTTCGCGTTGACCTCCTTTGCGTCTTCCTGCACCGCCGCCGCACCCGAAGCAGTCACGGCGACACGCAACATCAAACCAGACTTAATAACGGGCTCGCCTTCAGGAACATACACAGCCTGTCCATCCACTTCAGGAACATTCTCCGGCAACAACCACGAAAAACATCCCCCCGTCAGCACGATCATTACCCATGAAGCCGACAGGGCCAAATAATATTTCCAGAATCTTTTCAACGCCAAAAATCCCGCACTGTGCAAACTAACGCCTTCTTCCTTAACCATCAACGCTGCCAGTGTAGCATCAGAGTCTACGCGACATCAAGCCGCAAAACAAAAAAAACACGGTTTTTTTCCCCCTCATAGAAAGCGCACTTCATAATCTTTTTGTTTAGCAAAAAACGAACCGACGGCAAATCATCGGCTGACAAAGAACAGGTGGAGAATGTTCGACAACAATATGCCTGCGCCGACACACATGAATAAATGTCGGTGGAGTACGTAAACCGTTGGAACTGACAATTCTGTGAACGAGCGGAAAACGGGACACCGTTTTTTCGATGGCATTGTTTTCCGCCGCGCTTTCTGCCATTATGAAGGGCATGTACACGCGCCCGTCAGATGAACTCAACCAGCGCAACGCCTCGTTTGACAACCGACTCCGCCCGACCCGCTTCGACGACTTCGTCGGCCAGCAGAAGGTCCGCGACCGGCTCATGCTCGCCGTCGAGGCGGCGCTCCAACGCAAGGAACCGCTTGACCACGTATTGCTTTCCGGTCCCCCCGGCCTCGGCAAGACGACGCTCGCCTTCATTTTGGGCGAAGCCATGGGCGTACACGTCAAGACCACCTCCGGCCCGGTCATCGACAAGCCCGGCGACCTCGCGGGCCTGCTGACGAGCATCGAGCCCGGCGACATCGTCTTCATCGACGAGATCCACCGCATGCAGCGCACCGTCGAGGAATACCTCTACTCGGCGATGGAGGACTTCGTCATCGACATCATGATCGACCAAGGCCCCAACGCGCGTTCGGTGCGGCTCGAACTCCCCCGCTTCACCCTCGTAGGCGCCACCACGCGCAGCGGCCTCATCTCCTCGCCGCTGCGCTCGCGCTTCGGCATCGCCAACCGGCTCGACTACTACTCGGCCGACGACCTCCGCCAGATCGTCCGGTGTTCGGCCGCCAAACTCGACGTCGCCGTCGACGACGACGGCGCGCACGAGATCGCCGCGCGCGCGCGCGGCACACCCCGCATCGCCAACAACCTGTTGCGCCGCGTGCGCGACTTCGCGCAGGTCCGCGCCGGAAACCGCATCACACGCGACGTCGCCGACGAAGCGCTCACGCTTCTGGAGATCGATCCGCGCGGCCTCGACGAAATGGACATCCGCATCCTCGAAACCATCGTCCACAAATTCGGCGGCGGCCCCGTCGGGCTCAACACCGTCGCCGTCTCCGTGGGCGAGGAGCCAGACACCGTCGAGGAGGTCTACGAACCCTTCCTCATTCAGGAAGGCTACATCGAACGCACGCCGAAAGGCCGCCTGGCGACGCCCGCGTGCTACGCCCGTCTCGGCCTCAAGTCAGCCGCGCGCCAGAACGAACTGCCGTTTTGACCGGGGGACGCGCAGACGCGCGTCCCTCCCCCGCTACGCCCGGCGGAACAGGCCGCTGCGCCAGTTCTCGATCAGCAGGCTCTCGACCTCGCGGAACCCCCGCGCCTCGTAGGCCGCGCGTACATCGGCATACTGCTCGTCGAGGATTCCGGAGACCACGAGCCGCGCGCGCGGCCCCGCCGCGACCGAGGCGGCGACCGGCACCGCGAACGCGATCAGCACCGGTGCCAAAATGTTCGCCACCACCACGTCCGACGGCGGCTGCGGATGCGACAGATCGTCGAGGAAGAAAGGAATCGACACGCCGTTCAGAGCCGCGTTCTCGTTTGACACGCGGATGCAGTCCGGATCGTTGTCGAAACCCTGGACGCGCGAAAAGCCCAGTAGCGACGCGCCGATCGCCAAGATCCCGGAACCGCACCCCATGTCCATGACCGAACGGCCCGCGTCCTCGGCGGCCAGCGCGTCCAAAAAGCGCAGGCAGGCCTGCGTCGTGGCGTGCTTGCCCGTGCCGAAGCTCAACCCCGGATCAAGCGTGATCACGCGCTCGCTCGGATCGGCGTCGTGCGCCTCCCACGAGGGCCGCACCACGACCCGCGGCGAAACCTTCTCCACATGGAAGAAACGCTTCCAGCTCTCGGCCCAATCGCTGCGGGCAAGCGCGGATGTCTCGGGCGCGAGTGACAGCCCGATCAGCCGCCCGGCCTCGACGAGCGCGTTCCGCACCGTACCGGCTTGAGCGGCATCTTCGAGAAACACACTGACCCGCGACACCTTTGTTTCGACATCAGACCACGACGTCGGCGTAAACGCGTCCGAGTCCAGAAGTTCAAAGAGTGCGTCGACCGCCGTTTCCGGAACCTCGCAACTCACAACCGTCAGTGCGCTTTTCAATCCAACGTCCAATTCCCAAACCCCAACTTTCAGCACGCCCAGTCAGACCATCGTACAGATCGCCGCGTGGGCCTTGATGTCGGCCTTGATGACCTTGACCAAGTCCTCGGAAACCGGTTGGTTGACCTTGATGATGGCCAGCGAACGATGCGTCTTCGCGTTGTGCGGGTTGCGCATGTCCTCGATGTTGATGCCGGCGTCGGCCAGCTTGCGGCTGATAGAGGCAATCACGCCCGGCCGGTCATCGTACAGGCAGAAAAGCGTCGCGCCGTTCGGCTCGAAGTAGAGGCGGTCGAACTCGTCGATCCGCGAAACCGTCTGGACGCCCTCGGTCACCGTGCCGCGCACGCTGAAGCTCTTGAGTTCCTTGCCCGACTGCTCGACCGTGATGTCGACCGTGATCGAATTGCCGTAGCCCTTGTCGTCGGAGGCCTCGCGATTGACCAGCTCGATGCCCATGTCTTTCAGGAACTTGACGGCCGCTTTGTAGTCGTTGTAGCGGTCGCACTCGCGCCAGATGCCCGAGAGGATCGAAACCGTCAGCCATTTGCCGAAAGGCGCCAGTTCCCCATAGAAGCTGGTCTCCATCATCTTGATCGGATTCTGCAGCCCGGACATCTGGCGCACCAGACTGGCCAGGTTGAAGGCCAACTCGCAGTAGGCGCGCTCCAACCCTTCGGGGATGTCGCGATTGACGATGCAGCTCATGTCGCCCTTCTCATCGAGGTCGATCAGTTCCTCCGCCGCCCGTTTCGCGGCCACAAAATTGGCCTCGTGCGTGTTGGCGCCAAGGTGCGGCAGCATGATGTCGGCGATGTCGACCATGCTCTTGGGGCCAGCCTCGTCCTTGGCGTAGACGTCGTTCAGATACCGCAACCCCTTCTCCGTCTTCACCGTGCGCAAAGCGTCCTCGTCCACGATACCATAGCGCGCACAGTTGATGATCGTCGCTCCCTTCTTCATCAGTCCGATCAACTTGGCCCCGACCAATCCGCGCGTACCGTCGCCGCCAGGAATGTGGAGTGTCACGTAATCGCACTGGGCGAATATCTCCTCCAGCGTCGCCGCTTCAATACCGAGTTCGCGCATACGGTCGCTGTTGACGATCGGATCGTACCCCATCAGGCGGCACTCGAAACCCTTGAGCCGCTTGGCCACCAACCGGCCGATATTGCCGATGCCCACAATGCCGACCGTCTTGCCAGTGATCTCCCGGCCCATGTAATTCTTTTTCTCCCACAGGCCGGCGCGCGTGGTCGTATCCGCCTTGACGACGTGCCGGGCATCCGCAAGCATCAAAGCGATGACCTCTTCGGCCACGCCGTTCGCGTTCGCGCCCGGCGTGTTCATCACATCGACGCCCTTTTTACGCGCGTGTTTGATGTCGATCGTGTCGTACCCAGCCCCCGCGCGCACAACAATCTTCAACTGCGGCAACGCGTCGATGACGGCAGCGGGAACCTTTTCGCTGCGGACGATCAGAGCATAGGCGTCGGGATGGCTCGCAACCAACTGCTCGATCGGAACTTTGGCGTCCTGAACGACCTCATACCCGCCATGCGCCTTGAGGATGTCCGCCGCCACGGAATTCAACTTTGTCGGAATCAGAACCTTTTTCATGCTTCTACAGTCCCTCACGGTTTGGTATTTTGAACACGTCTCAAATGGGAAGGCGGGCCCGCAGACACGCCGCGCCTTGCTCAAGCGGGATATACTTTAATCTGGTCGGGGGGGTGAAATCAAGCACGCGTGCGCGTGGATTCCACCGCCCGATGAAGCGAACGGAACGTTTGCAATGACATTCGCACCGAAAAAAAGCCTGCTGGGCTGTCTCGTGGCGCTCGCGGCGGCACTGATGGTTCCGGACACCCGCGCCCAAACTGAGAGCGCGCTTTCCAGTCGCGATTACGCCACCGATAAATTCGCCGGCTTCGAGGCGTTCGACGCGGACAAGGACCGCACGCCGCAAAAGAAAAAGTCCTTCTGGTATTCGGTTTCGGTGGAAACGCCCGACGGCCAGTTCGCATACGCGCGCAGAATGGATGCCCAAGGCCACGTACGGTCGGCCCGCAAAGGGTACGAAGCCTTGATTCGCGAATGGCCCGCGTCGCCCCAAGCCTGTGCGGCCCAACAGAACCTCGCCGAGCTGTACGAGCGCGTCGGCAAACACGAAAAGGCGTTCGACGAATACCAGTACCTGCTGACCTATTACGCGGGCAACTGTCCCTATAACGACATCCTGCAGCGCGAGTTCCGCCTGGCCAATTATCTCCTGCACAACAACCGGAGTATGTTCGGCTGGCTTCTGAACGGCATGGACCCCATTCGCGAGCGCTTCGAAACGATCGTCCGCAACGCCCCCCGCTCGGCGCTCGCACCGGAGATCATGTTGATCATCGGCAGCATTCGCGTTTCGGAGGACGAGCGCGAAGAGGCCATCAAAGTCTACGACGGTCTGCTGAATCGTTTCCCGACTTCCTCGCAGGCCGTTTCTGCCTGTTACCTCGCCTCCCAGTGCCGCTATGACCTGGCCATCCGCCACGGCTACAACGAATCCCGTTGCCGCGAGGCCATTGCCTTCTTCAAAGCCATTCTCGCCCGTCAGCCGAAGCATCCTCAAAAAGACCAGATGACCCAATGGCTGAACGAACTCACCGCGCTGCTCATCGAGCAGAATTACCAGCGGGCCGTTTTCTACGACACGCGTCAGCGCAACGTGACGGCGGCCAAAGCCGCCTACCGTCGATATCTCACCGAATTTCCAGACTCGAAATACGCCCAACAGGTCCGCGACCGGCTCGCCGAACTGGAAAAGGGCGCGCCGCTTGCCAAATAAAAGGAGTTCAAATATGCGTCACACGTTCTTGGTCCTGTCGGCTACAGCAGCCCTTCTCGCTGCTGGTTGTGCCACCTATCATTTCGGGTCCGCCGTCCCCAACGAACTCCGAACAATTGCCGTCCCCGTTTTCGAGAACGCATCGGGGTATCCAGAGATCGATGCGATCGTCACCCAGTATGTGCTTCGCGAGTTCCAGCGGGAGGGCACCTTCAAGATCAAGCGCATCGACAACGCGTCGCTGAAACTGCTCGGAAAACTCGTCCGTTCCGATATCAGCGCCATCAGCTACGACCGCAACTATTCCTCTCGCGCCTCAGAATACCGCTATACGCTCACGGCCGAAATCACGCTGGTCGAGCGCAGCACCGGCAAACTGCTGATCGACGCCATGCCGATCAAAGCCGACACCACGTTCCTGACTGCGGGCGACATGTTGACCGGCATGCAGGACGCCTATCCGCGCATCTCCAAGGAGCTTTCGCGCAAGATCGTCGACGCGGTCCTTGCTCATTGGTGAGCGACCGCCTTTTCATGAAGCTCCACGATACAAGCAGTATCGAGCGCGCCGTTCTCGCTCAACGGGTCCATTCCCGTATGGACCCCGGCGAGGCGGCTGATTCGCTTCTCGAACTCGGTCGGCTTGCCGATACCGCCGGACTGGAAGTGGCCGGACAACTCACCCAGAATCGCGACAAGCCCGACGGCGGCACCTTGTTCGGCACCGGCAAGGTTGAGGACCTCAAGGCCCTTGTCGCCGCCAAGGCCGCCAACACCGTCGTCTTCGACAACGAACTGAGCGCCATCCAAGCCTATAATCTGACCAAGGCGCTGGAAGTCCGCATCATGGACCGCACGGAGATCATCCTCGAAATCTTCGCGCGCCGCGCCCGCTCGGCCGAAGCCCAAACACAGGTCGAACTCGCCCAGCTCGAGTTTCAGCTCTCCCGCATCCCCGTCACCGAAGCCCAGCAACGCTTCAAGGGCGGCATCGGCATGAAGGGCCCCGGCGAAAGTCATCTCCAGCTCCGCAACGCCCCCCTGCGTCGCAGAATTGCCGAGTTGAAGAAACGCTTGGCCGAGATCCATGCCCGCCAAGAATTGCGCGGCAAAATCAAGCGCGACTGGCCTGTCGTCTCCTTGGTCGGCTACACCAACGCGGGCAAATCCTCACTCCTCAATGTGCTTTCAAAAGCCGATGCCTATGTCGACGACCGTCTCTTCGCCACGCTCGAAGAAATCGGCGCGCAGGACGTTCCGCACCTCCTCGTACTCAACAAGTGCGACTGTGGCACCGCCGACAACGCGGTCCTCCACGCCACCGAGTGTCACCCGCACGCCATTCCGGTCTCGGCCAAGACCGGTTACGGTCTCGACCTCCTGAAACAAGCCATTCGGGAAGAACTCCAGAAGACCTGCCCGTTGTGGCGCCTGCCGTCGGCCGCCAGCCGAAGCCCGCGCGGCTGAACGTTTGACAACGGTAATCGCCCATCCTTTGTCACCCACATCCCAATTTTAAATCCGTCTCGGCGGCCTCTTGACCGGCCAAAGGATATTTCATACCATAAAGGTATTCCCATGGATAAAGGAGATGGTCATGTCCTTGACTCTATCAACGGTTTCCAGCCAATACCAGACCACGATCCCCCAAACGATCCGCGAACTGCTGCACGTGTCCAAAAACGATAAGATTCGTTACCGGGTTGTCTGCGGTGCGGTCGTCATCGAAAAGGCGGAACCACCTGCGGCACGCCTCAGTGCGTTGCACAAATCCATCCGCAAAAAGGTCGCGGACGTCACGCCGGGGCTGACCGCCCGTGAGGCGCGGGAACGTTATGTGGTGTTGACACAAGGTAAAGCGGAATTGGAAAGGGACGTCCATGACGCTTGAATCCCTCGACACCAACATCCTGCTACGGCTCGTTCTAAACGACGTCCCTGAACAAACCCAAAAAGTGCAGACGCTATTCGCCGAAAAGGCAAAGCGCTTCCGCATCGACGACCTTGCGCTGACCGAGCTGGTTTTCGTACTCGAAAAATTCTATCGGCTGGACCGCGGGGAGATTGCCGAAGCGCTGGACATTATTCTGAGCATTCCGCAGTTCGCGCTGAACCGTCCTTTGTTTGAGACGACCGTCCAGCTCTATTTGGCCAATCCGGCCTTGTCGATCATGGACTGCTATCTGACCTCCAGTGCGGCCGCGCACGGTGCTGTCCCTCTCTGGACGTTCGACAAGAAGCTGGCGCGTCAAAGCCCGAGCGCTCGCGAACTCCGCTAGACAAGGATCCGACTATGCTGCACATTGTGGCGACTCCTATCGGCAACCTCGCGGACCTGAGCCCTCGCGCCCTCGAGGCGCTCAAGGCCGCCGACATTATCGCGTGCGAGGACACCCGCCGCACGTGGGGCCTTCTGAGCGCCTTCAACATTCCGCGCCCCGAGATGATCTCTTATCGCCAAGGCAATGAAGAGCGCATCGGCGATGTGATCGTCCAAGCTCTCCAAGCCGGCCGCTCCGTCGCGCTCTGTTCCGACGGCGGTTACCCCGGCATCAGCGACCCCGGCTACCGGCTCATCCGCCGTGCCGTGCAGGAGAGCATTCCCTTCGACGTCCTGCCCGGTGCTTCGGCCGTCGACCTCGCCCTCCTCTGCTCCGGCCTCTCGACGTCGAGCTACACGTTCAAGGGATTCCCGCCCCGCAAACCCGGCGCGCTTCGCCGCTTCTTCGAGGATGAGAAAGAACTCCCCCACACCCTCGTCTGCTTCGAGTCGCCCTTCCGTGTCGGCGCTTCTCTCAAAGCCGCGCTCGAAGTCTTCGGCGACCGCGAGGCCGCCGTCTGCATCGAACTGACCAAGGCCCACGAACGCATCCACCGCGGCTATCTTTCCTCACTCATTCCCCTCTTCGACGGCAAACCCGTCAAGGGCGAGGTCGCTTTCGTCGTCGCCGGTGCCAACCCCAAGTTCGCGCGAGAGACATGAGCGCCATCCGTCACACGGCCGCCCGCATGAGGAGAGGAATCGGGGGTCGGGGTTCAGGGTTCAGATGGCACGTCCCCCCCTTCCTTTGTCATTGGACATTCCTTGTTGGTTATTGGACACAAAGCGTTGAACGTTTCCCCTCTGCCGCTTGCGACTGCCTACAGCCACTACCCCATGCGACTGCTCTTCCTCCAGCTTCCGCGCCTTGACCCGGACGTGACCTCGCCCGGCGAGAACCTCATGCCCGCAGCCGCGTGCCTGCGCGCGGCGCTGGAACGCTCGAACGAGGCGAAGCATTGGACAATTATCGAGACACCCGCCAGCCAAGACGTCGACGCGGATGCCGCGCTCGTTGACGCCATCGCCGCGCTCGCGCCGGACGCTCTCTCCGCCACCTGCTACCTCTGGAACGTCGAGCGCACGCTGCGCGTGCTGCGCCTGCTCAAGCGCCGCCTGCCCGCACTGAAGACCATCCTCGGCGGCCCGGACATCGCGGAGAATCATCCGCTGATGCCAGAGGTCGACGACGCGCGACACGCGACACGCGACGCTCGTTTCCCGGCCGACGCGCTCGTCGTCGGCGAGGGCGAGACGGTCTTTCCTGACGTGCTGCGCTTTTTCCGCACCGGACGCGTGCCCGACTTCAGCGGCGTCTCGTGGCGCGGCACGAATGGCGCGTTCGCCGCAGGTGCGCGACGGCGTCCGGTTAAGCCGCTGCAGGACATTCTGCCGGCTCCAGACCATCCGATCAACCGACCGGACGCCTTCGGCATGGCCTATTTGGAAACGAATCGCGGCTGCCCGCTCCATTGCGCCTTCTGCTGCTACAACATCCGGCGGACCACCGCAACCTGCCTGCCGCCCGAGGAGGTCGCGGCCCGAATTCGTATCCTACGGCAACGCGGTGCCAAAGAGATTCGACTCGTCGATCCCACTTTCAATGCGAACCCGCGTTTCGACGAGGTCATCGACGCCATGACGCGCGAAAACAGCGGCCGCAAAATCGCCTTCTTCGTCGAGATCCGCGCCGACACGCTCACCGATGACCAGGCGCGCCGCCTCGCCGACGCCGGCGTCGCCGAAGCCGAGGTCGGCGTCCAGAGCACCGACCCCGCCGTGCTGCGCATTCTGCACCGTCCGCTCAATGAGGCCCATGTGATGCGCGGTATCGAAGCCCTGCTCCGCCACGGCATCCGCCCCACCCTCGACTTCATGTACGCGCTGCCCGCACAGGATGAAGGCGACATCGAGCGATCACTCGATTGGCTCGCGCGCTTCGGCGATGCCATTTTCCCGCAGTTCCTCCCCACACTACTGCTGCCAGGAACCGAACTGCGCGACCGTGCGGCGGAACTCGGGCTTCGCGCCCAACGCTTGCCGCCCTACAGGGTCCAAGCTACGGACAAGCTCTCGGCCCGCCAACTCGCGGCGGTCGAAGAGCAGGCCAACGAGCGGCTCGGCGGGTTCGACTCGCCCACCCGGCGTTTCGTCGGCGCACGGCTGCCAGACCTGTTCCCGACGCGAATCCGCATGGACGACACTCGACGCTCGACACTCGACGCTCGGCAGGGGTTGAAAAACCGGCAAGCGGTGGTCATCAAAGGGAGAAACCTCTTCGCCCGACGCGAGGCACTCGCCGACCTCGTCCGGGACTGCGTACGCGCCGAGCCGCACATCCTGTGGCAGTTCGTTCTGGAGCCGCAGGAAGAAGAACCGCTCGACCTCTTCGACGCGCTGATCGCAGCCATCCGCAAGCTGCCGGGCCATTGGCTCGATCGTCTCGTCTCGCCGCCCGGCCAGCGCCGCCTCTGCGCGCGACGGCTGTTCGTCAAACTGCCGCGCGGTCGCCGCTTCGACCCCGCTTGGCTCGACGACGCAGAAGACCTGCTCTCGCAGCACTTCCACTAAGCAGTGACGATCTCCGGCAGCGGCACGTCCAACGCGTCGGCGACGGCGCGCAAAAGTTCGGCCTCGTCCGCCGTCAGTTTCCCGTCGGCGCGGACGACGAACGTACAGGCCGTCAGCAGTTCGCGTTTCAGCAGCGGGGCGAGACCATTCAAGCGACCGAGCGCGTTGTCCAGCGCGGCGAGCGTACACGATTCGCGCACAGGAAGCAGGCCGGCGACGCCGAACGACGCCGCGCGCGCCGCGCCCGCACGCCAGGCCGCTTCGGCCGCCGAGGCGTCCGCCGGCTGTCCCGCATAGGCCAGCACGCCCAGCACGACCGCCGCCTCCGTCCGCACCTGTGAGGGCGGCAGCGGCTTGAAGAAGCCGTCCACGGGAACCGCCGGACGCAGGCTCCGCGCCGCCGCGTTTTGAAGCATGTATTCGAACAGCGAGATCGTCCCGTCGGCCGCCGCCAAATCCCGCACGAGCGCCAAGCTGGCCGCGCGTCCGGCGGGGTCGCGACGGCGGCACCCCGCGATGGCCAATTCGGCGAACATGCGCCGCGCCGTCCGGTCCTTCGCCCGCAGCAAATCGAACCAGCGCTCGGCGGACGCCGCGACGGCCATGTTTTCCTTGGTGGCCACCTGCGCGCGCTGGCGCTGCCGGACCTCGCCGTCGCCGCTGAACAACAGCCCGTACAACGCACCGGCCGCTTCCGTTGGTTGTGCGAGCGAGGCGCGGAGTTCGGGGGCCATTTGATTGAGAAACACCGATGCCGCCCCCATTTCGGCCGAAGCCGCAGGTGCTGTGAAACCGCGCGCAGCCGCAGGAGGAACGCGTCCGACTCCCGCCTCCGCGCGAGACGCGGAAGCGGCGTCTTCCGGAGACCGGCCCCACGGGCCGAAATTGCCGTCGAACGCCGGGTCCAGACGTTTGATGCGCTCCAGAAGGGGCGGATGCGTCGCAAACAGGCCGTCGAACCCGGAGGCCGACGCGGATGAAAACAGCAGATGTGAAAGCTCGTCGCGGTTGGCGCATTGCAGCCGGTTCCAGCGGCACGTTCCGCCGATGCGCTTCAACGCGCCCGCCAGCCCCATGGGATTGCGCGTGAACTGGACGGCCGAGGCGTCCGCCAGATACTCCCGCTGCCGCGACACGGAACTCTGGATGAGCCGCGCGAAAAAGACGCCGATACTGCCGATCACCCACAGTGCGAGGCCGGACAGGAAGATCAGAACACCGATGCCGCCCCCCCCGTTCTTGCGACTGCCGGAAAAACGAAGGCCTCGAAGGGACGACATCAGCACCTGTCCCAACAGCGACGTGGCCAAGATGCCGAACAACACCCCGATCAGCCAACTGTTCAGCCGCATGTCGCCGTTCAGAATATGGCTGAATTCGTGCGCCACGACGCCCTGCAGCTCGTCGCGCCGCAGTTTGCCCAACGCGCCGCGCGTCACCGCGACGGCCGCATCCCGCTGGGTGAACCCGGCCGCAAAGGCATTGATGCCCGTTTCGTCGTCGAGAACGAACACGCGCGGCACCGGCACCCCCGACGCGAGCGCCATCTCCTCGACGACGTTGAGGAGGCGGCGTTCTTCGGCGTCGTCACCGGACGGCCCGATCTCCCGTCCGCCCGCCGAACGCGCGACGGACGCGCCGCCTTCGGCAAGCGAGACGCGACGGGAGAGGGTTGCGCACGCGATAACCGTCAAGCTGATGCCGGCCGTGAACAGCGCCCACGTCGAATTCCACGCGAAGACCGAAAAGGCGGTGGCCTGCTCTCCCACGTGTACGCGCGTGTCGGACGCCATGCCGACGAGCGCGAGATAGGCGATGCCGCGCGAAGCCAGATAGAATGCGCAGACGATGCCGACCACCGCCAGCGCATAATATCCGAGCAAAACGCGCGTCCTGCGTCGGGCCGCCTCTTGGCTGGCGAAAAAGTTCATGCGTCCCGCCTCAGAAACGGACCTGCGGCGCCTGACGCTCGGCAGCCGACTCCAGCTCCAACGACTGCGCCGCCGCGAAACCCAACGCGGAAGCGATCAACACTGCGGGAAACACCTCGCGCTTGGTGTTGTAGATCATGACCTCGTCGTTGTAGGCCTGACGCGCGAAAGCGATGCGGTTCTCCGTCGAAGTGATTTCCTCCTGAAGCGCCAGCATGTTCTGATTCGCCTTCAGGTCCGGGTATTGCTCGACGACCAGCATCAGGCGGTCGAGCGTACCGCGCAGAACCTGCTCCGCGCCGGAAAGCGCGCGCACGGCAGAGGCGTCGGCCGGAGCGGCCGCCGCAGCCTTGGCCGCCGCAGCGGCCTGGTTGCGCGCCGCGATCACCGCCTCCAGCGTTTCGCGTTCGTGTTTGAGGTAGCCCTTGGCCGTTTCGACGAGATTGGGAATCAGGTCGTAGCGCCGCTTGAGCTGAACGTCGATCTGCGCGAACGCGTTTTTGAAACGGTTGCGCAACTGCACGAGTCCGTTGTACACGCCGATCACCCAAACGATCAGCAGGACAGGAATCCCGATCAAAACCGCCAACAAAACCCATGCCATCATATGCCTCCCTTTCTTTCTCTGTGCGGACCACCGACGCACGACCACGCCCCAGTCCCGAAATCGTCTTCATCCAACCGCAAGACTATCTCACGCTTTTCTCAGACGCAACCCACTGCGTGGCCTGATGGATCAAATCCGTGGCGTTCCGCAATCCAAGTTTGCGTTTGATGTGTTCCCGATAGGTTTGAATCGTTTTGACGCTCAATCCGAATTGTTCGGCCACTTCCTGCGAAGACATGCCCTTTCCGATGTGCGAAAAAACCTGTAATTCACGGTCGCTGAGCTTCTCGATGCTCGTGCGCGTATCACAACCCTGTTTGTTCAGAACGTATTGCTTGAGCATGTGCGCCGCGATCACCGGGCTCACATAAAGCTCCCCTCGCAACACACATCGGATGGCCTCGATCACCTTGCAACCGGGCTCCTGTTTCATGATGTAGCCGTGCGCCCCGGCCCGCAAGGCCCGTTCGGCATACACCGATTCCTCGTGCATGGAAAGAACCAGCACGCGAATCTTGGGATACTGGGCGTGCAATTCCTTGAGAAATTCGCTTCCATTTTTTCCGGGCAACGAAATATCCAAGAGAACGAGGTCGGGCATCTCGCGGGCGAAAGCCGCCCAAGCCTCCTCGGCATTGCCGACCTCGGCCGACAGCTCGATATCCGTCACCGATCGAAGCAGTGTGGCCATCCCTTCTCGAAGCAACGGATGGTCGTCAACCAAAAGAATTTTCTTTACGCCGCCGGCGATCGTTCCCCCGCCGTTAGAGAACCGTTTGTCCACTCTCACAACGAACCTCCTTCAGTCCACGTACATGTCCGGCGGAAGCGCAGCCTTCTCAACCGACGCCGCAGGCGATACCGCCTTGACATTTGCACCGCCGGTGAGCTTGAACAACATATGAATGCCAACCCCCATGCAAACCAAGGCCAGCAAACCCGCACAACCGATCGCCACATACCGCTTATAGGACAACGTCGTGGTCAGTCGCCGTTCCACACCGTGGCACAATTTGTTGAATCCCTCTGCGAACTTCTGAATTCTGGCCATCCGACGAGCGTGAAGCGCTTCGTCGCGGACTTCCGGCTCACGCGACGATTCCAACCGTCCGCCGACTTTGAAAATCGGCAACTTGGATTTGCGCGACGCGCGGGGCTTGTTGTCTTTGTCCTCCGCGCGTACGTCGTCCGGTCCCGCTTCCACGTCTGAAACAGGCTTGCGACGCACCGGTTGCGGATGGAAGAGGTCGGGTTCGTCCGACTCGGCATAGACACCCTCTGGTTCGACGATCAAGTCCGACGCCACCTTTTCTGCGACAGCCCCGAACGCCGAGATTTCCTCTGCCGCCGCCGTCTTCGGAGGGAGTTCCTCGACTCGCACCGTAGAAGGCGCGGGCGTTTTCGATGACTCGGACTCGGGCAACGGCATGCTCAGGGGCCGCACCGACGGACGCGCCTGCACCGGCTGCCGCTGCGGTGCCACGGACGCCGTCATGCGAGGCGAAGCTTCGTCCAGAGGTTTGGGCGACTCTTCGACCGCTTTCATGCGGACAGCAGGCGCACGGGCCCCCGTATAAAGATCCATAAAGTCACGAATCAGCGGCTCGGGCTCAAGTTCCAACAACTCGGCGTACAACTTGACGAAGCCGCGGCCGTAAATGGGGGCCGCAATGCGCCGAAAGTCCTCGCCTTCCAGATCCTCCACGATCTGCACCATCATGTGTGTGGCTTCGGCCACGTCGGAGGGAGAAAGCCCCTTCTGCGTCCTCGCGTTCTTGAGCGTTTCGCCAAATGCCATCGTCTCATCCTCCTTTTGCACTACAGCCGATTTTCGTCGCGTCCCGGCTCCCCGTCGGAACCGGAGGACGGTGCGCCATCGGGTTCATCTGCTTCGTCCGCGCCGACCATCCCGGCGTGAGGCGGAATCTCGTTGTCCAAATCGATCAGGATATCGCGCGTTCCCGACCCCACTTGAGGGCCGACCACACCTTTCTCCTCCAGCAAATCCATCAGACGGGCTGCGCGCGTATAGCCGATCCGCAGGCGTCTTTGCAACATAGTGGTCGATGCGCGCCGTGTCAGGCGGATGACCTCCAGCGCGTTCGGCAACAGCTCGTCGTCCGTATCGGCACTTCCTTCGGCTTGGTCACCTTCGCCGTCCCCTCTCGAACCGTCATCCTCGCCGTCCATCGCGTCATCGGGATCGCTTTCGCGGATCTTTTCCAGTCGACCGATCAAAGCCTGGTCGTAACAGGGGCGGCAGTGCTCCTTGACGAAAGCCACCAAGCGCGCGATTTCATCGTCGCCCACCCATGCACCCTGCGCGCGCATGAGCTGCGATCCCTCCTTCAAAAAGAGCATATCGCCTTTGCCGATCAGCTCCTCGGCACCGGGGCTGTCGAGAATCGTCCGACTGTCGTTTGACTGGGAAACCTTAAACGCAATGCGGCCGGGAATATTAGACTTGATCGTCCCTGTGATCACGTCCACAGACGGGCGCTGGGTCGCGAGAATCAAGTGAATGCCCACCGCGCGCGACAGGGAAGTCAACCGCGCAATCGCCGGTTCAACCTCTTTACCCACCGCCGCCATAATATCGGCGACTTCGTCGACCACGATCACGATATAGGGCAGACGCACGGGAACCGCGTCCGCCCCCGGCGACGCCGACTGCCGGGCAGACGGTGTCGCGGCGGCCTCGCCGTCGAACAAATCGACTTGGGTCGCCGTCTGCCGATTGTTGAAGGCCACGATGTTCCGGCATCCCGCCTTCTGCAGAAGACGGTAACGCTTTTCCATCTCGGTGATCGCCCATCGCAGACCGAAGGCGACCTTCTTGGGGTCGTTGATGACAGGGACGAGCAGATGGGGCAGGTCGTTGTAGCACGTGAACTCGACGCGCTTGGGGTCCACAAGGATCAGGCGCAACTGTTCCGGCGTGCGGCACATCAGGAAGCCGCTCAGGACCGCATTCAGGCATACGCTCTTGCCCGACCCGGTGGCCCCAGCCACCAACAGATGCGGCGCTTTGGCCAAGTCGAAAATCAGATCGTTCCCTGCGACATCCTTCCCAAGCACGAGCGGAATCTCGCACGTCGAACGGCGCCAAGTCTCGCCTTCGACAACCTCGCGGAAGGTTACCGGTCTGGCCCGACGGTTGGGAATCTCCACGCCCACTGCGTTCTTTCCCGGAATCGGTGCCTGCACGCGCAAACTAGTCGCCTCCAGCGCCATCTGCAGGTTTGCCGTCAAACTGGCGATGCGTTCCACCTTGATGTTGGGTGCCGGCCTCAGCTCGTACTGCGTCACGACCGGGCCGGGCGTGGTCCCCACCACCTCCACGGGCACGTTGAACTGCCGAAGCGTATCCACCAGAATCTCGGCCGTCAGCGAAATGTTGCCGTGATCGGCAGCGCCGTTCGGCACGGGATTCAACAGGGTTACCGGCGGCAACGGATAATCCATGGGGGCCGTCGGCTCAGGCGTTTCCGGCGCGCACGGCGCGGCTTCTGCCGACCGTCGGCCGACCGCCGTCTCAGGCGCGCGCGCAGGCGCCGGGGCGGGTGAGACCGACGAAAGATTCCGCTCGCGCTCGCGCGCCGCAGCCGCCGCCTGGCGCGCCTCGTCTGCGCGACGCCGGATATCGTCGAGCCGACGCCGCTCCGTTTCGCGGGCCTCCTCCACACGACGATGCTCCGCCTCGCGCTCCTCCTCCCCGCGGCGGCGCTCCTCCTCGCGCGCACGCTTGGCCTCCTCCTTCGCGAGACGCACAGCCTCCTTCAGCGCCTGGCGCTTCTGCCGCTCGCGCTCCCTCGGAGTCAGACCGTCCTCCGACGCTTCACCGGCCTCGTCGGCCGCAGCGCGCGCTGCGGCAGCAAGCGCCTGTTGCCGCGTCGCCCACCACCCTGTCAACGATCCCAGCCCGTCGAACAGATTGCGAACGCCGATCACCATCACAAGTGCGAACAGCATGATGCTGAGCATCAGGATGCCGCCGCCAACCGGACTGAACCAACGGGCCAGCAGACAGGTCATCAGCCAATAGCCGACCGCGCCGCCCGCGTTCGGCTTCAGATTCAACTGTTCCAACACGTCGCCGAACAACGAATCGCTGCCCAATTGCACCAGACCGCTCAACGCCATCGCGAAGAGCAATGCCCAAAACACGCGTCGACCAAGATGCACCACACGGCCGTGAATCAGCATGCCGCTGAAAATCAACACGAAGACCGGCAAGAGCCACAGCGTCAACCCGAACAGACTGTAACCCATGAACACGGCCCACGCGCCCACAATTCCGATCAGGTTCGCGGGCGGCGACAACGGAGGCGAATTGAGCCATGCAATGTCGCGCCAGTTGTAGGTCACCATGCTCAACAGCGGAAACAACGCAACGGGGAACAGCAAACAGCCGACAAGCCGTCGAACGGCTCGGCGCTCGCTCTCCAACCGATCTTCGCCTCTATCGTTCTGCAGATCGTCCATAGACACTCGTCAGAGTCCTTGTCCTTCTTGCCAGGGGACACGCGTTGCAGTCGGCACCGGAATCAACCGTACGGTCTCCGGCGATGCCTTCGCGACGTCCACGCTGAGTCCCTGCCGCACGTGGACCATTACGGAAACCTCGTTGGTCGCGCCAGTCGTCAACGGAATATTGCCGTTCACCGAAACCATAATTTCGTCGAACGTCACCGCCTTCACAACCTCTGAGCGTCCAGTCAACTCCACATCCACCCATTCGGGGTCCGGCCGCCAGCGGTTCGAGGACGCCAACGGCTGAGACACGATTACGGGAAGGTGTTCGATTTTTGCCGTGGACTTTTCGCTCGTGATCATCACGTTGACGACCATGTCGGGAGGATCCACGACCGCATCCACCGCATCGCCGGGTGGGAACAGGCGCACGCGCGTCGAGAACGATTGCGAACGGCCGTCCACATTGATCGGCTCGGCCGTAATCTGCGTCGTCACCGCATCGAGCGGCGACAGCAGACGGCGCGATCCCTTCACCATGGCATTGGTCTGATCGTAGACGAGCTGGACCGTCCCGCGCGCCTTGCCCTCCATCGCCGGAGGAGCCACGGCCATCTGCCGCGCGATCGGCACGTCGAATTTGACCACGACCGAACTCGGCTCGAATTTGACGACCCGAATGCGCCCGACACCTCTGACGTTCGAGTGCCCCAGTTTTAGCGTGACCGTATCCAACGACATGTTCTTCCGTTGCCGGGGGCGCACGACGCATCGCAATGATGAGACCGGCAACTGGTTGACATCCGCGTCTGAACCGCGCAGCGTAACCTGCACGGAACGCGGTTCAATCGACCAAATGGCGGCACCACCCTCAGCGCCCTTCTCGATTTCCGTTTCGACGGGCACCGACACTACGCGGACATAACTAATGTCGGACCGGATCGCGAAATAGACCAAGAGGGCGATCACCAGCGACAGCAGTTTCCAATAGCCGTTGTTCAAGAAGGCGAGCCGCAGAAGCTGGAAGAACCGACTAACGCGCATGGCGGCTCCTCCCTTTCCGGCCGTTCGCAAACTGACGGATCAAATGGTAGACCTGACTTGCAAACCAGTCGGTGATGGTCTCCTTGCGTTTGCGCGCGTTGGGCATCGCCACGCGCAACCAACGCAAAATGATTTTGGGGATGTTGTCTCCTTCGCCGTACCGGTGGAGGCGGCCGTTGTATGCGGCCGATATCTGGCCCGTCTCCTCGGAAACCACAATCACCACCGCGTCCGTTTCCTCGCTCAGCCCCACCGCCGCCCGATGCCGCATGCCGGAAAGCGTCAATTCCGTCTGGTTCGAAACGGGGAACAGGCAATGCGCGGCCGCAATGCGACCCTCGCGCATGATGATGCCGCCGTCGTGCAGCGGGAGTGGCGGCGTAAAGATCGAAACCAACAGCTCGTGGCTCACAAGCGCATTCAGGCGAACGCCCGAATCCTCGTACCCGCAGAGCGAAATCCCCCGCTCCACCGCGATTAGCGCGCCGATCCGAGCCTTTGACAAGCGCAGAACACAGCGGCACAGCGTCTCGGGCACCTCCTCGGGCAACAGCACGGTTTGCCTCGAAAACAACCGCGTTCCGCCGACCAGCGCCAGCACACGGCGGATCTCCTGCTGGAACACCACCACCATGCTCAACGCCAAATAAATCAACAGAAAATAGACCACGCGCGCCAGCACGTCGAATCGGAACAGCGCCGTGAAGACCAACAACGACACGACCAACACGCAGAAACCCAGCAGCACCTGCGCGCTGCGCGTGCCCTTGACATACCGAATCAACGCATAGACCCCGAGATACAGAATCAGGATCTGCATCACGTCGTTGAGTCCGATCTGTAACCCCTCGAACATGTGCCTCAGTCGCCCTTTCCAATGCCCGACAGAACACCTGCCATGGTCACCGCCTGCCGTGTTGCGAGCACGTCGTGTACACGCAAAACAGAAGCCCCCCGCAGCGCGCACCACGCCGCGACAGCCACGCTTCCGCCCATCCGCCGATCCGCCGCCGCTTCGCCGCACAACTCGCCGATGAAACGCTTGCGCGAAGCGCCGATCAACACGGGGGCCAATCGCCGCAGCCGCCCGAGCGCGCCCAACACCGCCACGTTCTGCGCCGTCGTCTTGGCGAATCCGATGCCGGGATCAATCACCACGCAAGCGTCCGATATGCCCTGCTCCCGCGCGTAGGACAACGCACTGGCCAAGAAACCTTCGACCTCGGCCACCACGTCTTCATAGGCGGTCAACGACGACATGGTCTCGGGCGTGCCCCGCATGTGCATCGTCACCAGTCCGGCCCCGCCCTCGCGCACGGCCGCCGCCATCGCCGCGTCGCCCTCGAAGGGCATGACGTCGTTCACGATGCAGGCCCCAGCCTCCAGCGCGGCCCGCGCCACGCCGACGCGCCGCGTATCGATCGACACGGGAAGCCCGCTCTGGGCAACCAACGCGCGGACAACCGGCACCACGCGCCGCCGCTCCTCCGCCTCGGGAACCTCCACCGCGCCCGGACGCGTCGACTCACCACCCACATCCAAAATATCGGCACCCTCGGCCGCCAACTCCAAGCCGTGCGCCACCGCTCTGTCCTCGCCGAACCACAACCCGCCGTCCGAAAACGAATCCGGCGTCACATTCACAATGCCCATGATAAGCGGCGAGGCCAACGAGATGTCCCGTTTCCCACACCGCCACACGGGCGGCCGATCCGAGGTCCCGCTTGGCACACTTTCTTCGCGCAACGCCATTTCCACCTCGCTCACGGAAGCGGCGGCGGCTTCTGCCCGTCCGTCACGGTCACCGTCCCGCCCTCCGTTCCGCCGCCTGCGTCTCCGTCCGGAGGCGGAGGTTTCGCTTCGTTCGCTTCGGTGCCCACATCCGCAACTGCGGCGTCTGGCTGTCCGCTTTTCTTCGCCGCGCGTTCGTCATCGCTCAAAATGCGGCCCTCGCGCAACAGCTCCTCGACATCGCGCCCGTCCATGGTCTCGGCTTCCAATAGGTGTTCGACCAACTGTTCAAGCCGCGCACGGTTCGCTTGGATCATGTGTTCCGCGCGTCTGTACGCCTCGCTCACCAGCCGTTCCACCTCCTGGTCGATCTTCTGCGCCGTGTCCTCGCTGTAGGACTGGTTGCGCGCAACCTCGCGCCCAAGGAAGAGCACCTCCTGGTTGTCGCCGAAAGACTGAAAGCCGAAAACCTCGCTCATGCCGAACGAACAGACCATCTTGCGCGCGATCTCGCTCGCCATTTTGATGTCCATGCGCGCACCGGTCGAAAAATCGTCCGTGTAGAGAAATTCCGCGATCCGCCCCCCCATCAGCACCACCAACTGGTCGAGCAACTCGTTCTTGGTCCGGTTGAGCACATCGCGCTCCGGCAGCGACATGGTCGCGCCCAGCGCCTGGCCGCGCGGAATGATCGTCACCTTGTGCAACGGTTCGGTGTGCTCGCACAGCACCTGAAGCAGCGCGTGCCCGGCCTCGTGCCACGCCGTGATGCGGCGCTCCCGGTCTTCCATGGCCCGACTGCGGCGCTCCCGGCCCCACAGAACCTTGTCGCGCGCCTCCTCCAAGTCGATGTGCTCGACCGCGGGTTTGTTGTTCCGCGCCGCGAGCAGCGCCGCCTCGTTGAGCAGGTTCGCCAAGTCCGCTCCCGAAAATCCCGGCGTGCCGCGCGCGATTCGACTCAGATCCGCGTTCGCGGCCAAGCGAATCTTCGCCGCGTGCATCCGCAGAATTTCCTCGCGCCCGTTCAAGGTGGGCAAATCGATGATGATCTGCCGGTCGAAACGCCCCGGACGGAGCAGCGCAGAGTCAAGCACATCCGCGCGGTTGGTCGCCGCGATAATGATCACGCCCTCCGAAGTCTCGAAGCCGTCCATTTCCACCAGCAGCGCGTTCAGCGTCTGCTCGCGCTCGTCGTGGCCGCCGCCGATGCCGGTGAAGCGGCTGCGTCCCACCGCGTCGATCTCGTCGATGAAAATCAGACAGGGCGCGTTCTTCTTGCCCTGCTCGAACATGTCCCGCACGCGCGAGGCACCCACGCCCACGAACATCTCCACGAAGTCCGACCCGCTGATGCTGAAGAAAGGCACCCCCGCCTCGCCCGCGATCGCCTTCGCCAAGAGCGTCTTGCCCGTTCCCGGCGGCCCCATCAACAGCACGCCCTTCGGAATGCGCCCGCCGAGCTTTTGGAACTTCTGGGGCTCCTTCAGAAACTCGACGATTTCCTGCACCTCCTCCTTGGCCTCCTTGATGCCCGCCACATTCGAAAAGGTGACTTTCTTCTTGTCTTGGTTCAGCATCTTGGCGCGGCTTTTCCCAAAGCTCATCGCGCCCATGTTGGCGGACTTGAGCTGCCGCATGAAAATCACGTAGAGAATCACCAGTACGAGGACGACCGGCAGCAGCTCGCGAAGCACCGAGCCGAACACGTTGTTGTTGTAGACGACACGGCAGGCCACCTGCTTGTCCAGCAGGAACTGTTCGAGGTTTTCAGACGGAATCAGGTTTACGCGGAACCGTTCCTTGGTCGGACCGATTTTGGTGCCGCGCAGGTAGGTGATGCCGTTCGCCTCCCGAACCATCTCCACCTTTTTGTTCTCGATCTGTCCCTGGTCGACCAAACGCCGGAACTCGAGTTGATCCATGTCCTTGAGTTCGCCCTCGGGCGTGTAATAGAACATCCCCAGCATCAGCAGCAGAAGCATCCCGATAACCAGCCAAGGTCCAAGAACCCATTTCGGCGGCAACGCCCCTCCCGTTGCGGAAGAGCCGCTGTTTTTGTCGTCTTGAGCCGGCAACGCAGGCGGCGTTTTGGGCAATTCGCTTTTGGTGTTCTTTTCGTTGGCCATTTGAGTCTATGATACGTTTTCCGTAGCCATGCGGGCAATGCGAAAAAACGAAAACAACAAGCGGCAAAGACGGGGAAACACCGAATCGGCATCGGTCGACGCCGTGCCCGCCCCCCCTCGCCGGACCGAGAAGCCACCGCCGCACGCTCATCCCGCGTCGCCAGAACACCGACCGACCCCTCCCTCTCAATCGCGAGGAGCCACGACGACCTCCTGCTCGGGAGCGTTGGCCACCAGCCACAGCCCATGGGGGTCGACGTCGTCCGCGCGTACAACGCGCAGGACTGCGTTCACCGGATCAGGCAGTCCCGGCACCAGCTCCTGTAGGCGGTCGGTCGCGCGCGCGATCAACTCCCCATTCAGCCGGTTCGCCGCGCGACCGGGGAAAAGCGCGAAGTAGATCATGTTCAGTTCCACCAGCTCGCCGAAGAAATGCGTTCCCAAGGAGATGTCGGGCGTCAAGAAGGCATGCATCTGCGCGACCTCGCAAAGCGCGGCCACGTGATTGATCTCCGAAAAATTCACCGGCACCCCGAGCGACGCCATGTGAGTCCCCCAACGACCAGGCCCGATGGCAAGGATCGTTCCCCCTGTCTTGCCGAGCACCCGGTTGACCTCTCCAATCGCGCGCGCGACCGCATGCCGCGCGCCTTCGGGCAGCGCTCCATACCGCTCGGAATGCACGCAGACAATCCAGTCGATCCGCGTCACGCGACTGTGGCCCACAACGGCCCCCTTGCTCATGAGCAGCGCCGCTTCCGGCGCAACATGGACCACGGGCACATTCGGATTATGCGTACCCTGGACTTGCAGCGGACGGCACTGCAACAGGTTGATGCGATACGAGTGTTCGCCGAGAAAATTGACGGCAAACTCCACGTCCACTGGACGTCCGTACGCCCGCTCCAATGTCCGGAACAGCACCTGCATGTCCGCAATAAACGGCGTTGACGTCAGAAGCCGTTCAAACGTCAGAATACGGTTGACCCGTCCTTGCATCATCGCCTGTTCGTCAAACGACGTAAACAGGTCGACTGGCACGTCTCGTGCGTCTTTCAGCAAATCGTCGAAGTATCCCGAGCGGAGCGTGTTCGCCTCCAAGTCGATGAAGTCCACCTTGCGCTGCGAATGCTGGCAAATCGACTGAAAATCGGATTCCGGACGGCGCAGCGGCGCATTGAGAGCGACGATGCGCGTGTAGTCGTCGTCGACCCTATCCACGGCGCGCGTGCCCAGTCCATACACCAGCCGTACGACGCCGGCGGCGGGGTTGATCTCTTTGTTCCAGACGAAAGGATTGTACGAGAAACCCACGCCCGCCAAGTGCGGGTAAAACGTGTGGTTCTGAAGGACACCGGTGACGCGCATGACCAAAAGCGCCATCTGCTCGTCACGCTCCAGCAGACCGTGACGCGCGCGGTAGTTCAACGCCTCGCGGCTCATCGTGCTGGCGTAGACCCGCAACACAGCTTCAAGAAAGCCAGCCAGCCGCGCCGCGCGCGTCCCTTGGTTTGCGCAGAACACGCTCTCGTATTTGCCGGCGAACGCGTTGCCATAATTGTCCTCAAGCAGCGAGCTTGATCGCACGATCACCGGATACTGTCCGAAGTAATCGAGCATCTCCTCGAATTGTCGCACCAAGTAGTCGGGGAACGCACCTGCGAGGATTTTGGCACGAGCCTCGTCGACTCCCTCCAAAAAAGTCTCGGACGAGTGTTGCTTCTCGCGGTACGGCCAGAGTCCGTTGCGGACCAGAAACGTGTAGAACACGTCCGCTCCGATGTAGAACGAGTCGTGCGGCTCGAGCCGCGCGCCCACCTCGGGCGCGTCATACATCACGATCTTACGCGCGACGAGCATGCCCACCGTCTTGCCGCCAATCAGTCCCGTCCCAACCATGCGCGCGCGAATCTCGAGTAGGTCTCCGATGTCCAAGTACTTCTGGACCAACGGCATGATGGCGTCGTCGCGCGTCACCACCATGCGCACGAGCTGGTGCCACACCGCCAACTTCTGCTCCTTCGTATGTACGAAACCGGTTGACGACGTTTCGGCGGAAACGATCTCAAGGCACAAGAAGCTTAACGCCAACCACGCCAACTCCGCGATGGGTCAACGGCCCCCGTTTCACGGAAACGGAAACGGCCCACCGAAACGCCTGCCCGATTTGAGGCAGCCATTCCCGCGAGCCGTTCCACGCCGCGTCAGGCGTCAGGCGAAAGTCTTATTTCTGCCCCCAAGGTTTGCCCGGCAACGGCCATTTGTCGTCGCCGTATTCGGGCATCGGCACCTCGCCGGCCTCGAAGTCGGACCACGACGGTTTGCAGGCCAAGTTGTAGAACGGAGAGTCCTTGAACTTCTCGTCCACCAGCTCGGACAGACGGACCGTCTGGCCGGTGTAGGACGAAATGCGTCCCGCGACCGCGCAGGCCGTGGACATCGCCACGTTCTCGCCCTCGTTGACCACGTTGCCGCTCAGAATGCCCTCGAGCAGATGGATGTGCTCGATCTCGTACGGGTTGCCGTCGCGGAAGTCGCCGTCCAGTTTCAGCGCGTCCTTGTCGCCGACTTTCTGGACTTTGCCGCCGCCCGAGATTTCGTACTCCGGCGTGCGGAAGTGCTCGCTCACGCTGTTGCTCGTGCCGCTGATCTGGCGGCACATGCTGTGGATGTGTACGCCGTCGCCGTAATCGAAGTCGATGCCGAAGAAATCGTACTGGTTGCCCGACACGCGGCGCGCGCGGCCGCCGAAGCCCAAGGCGGTCTTCGGCGTGCGGCCGATGAACCAGTTGGCCACGTCGATGTTGTGGACGTGCTGCTCGACGATGTGGTCGCCCGACATCTCCGCGAAGTTGAGCCAGTTGTTGGCCAGATAGGAGGCGTTGGTGTCTTCCGGACGACGGGCATGCACCCACGGCACCGAGCCGTTCCAGTAGATGTTGCCGCCCAAGACCGGGCCCAACTTGCCTTCCTGCAACGCCTTCGCCTGCAGGTTGTAGCCGCGCTGATGGCGGCGCTGCGTGCCGGCGACCAGCGAGAGTTTCTTTTCCTGCGCGAGCTTCGCCGCCGCGAGGAACTGACGCACGCCCGGACCGTCGACCGCCACCGGCTTTTCGGCGAACACATGCTTGCCAGCCTTGATCGAAGCCTCGACGTGGATCGCGCGGAAAGCCGGCGGCGTCGCCGTCACGATGATCTCGATCTCGGGAATCCCGACGACCTCCTTGTAGCCGTTCGCCCCCCAGAACGTTTTGGCCTTCTCTTCGCTGAACTGCTTGGAAGCCGCCTTGGCGCGATCCTCGAAAAAGTCGCAGACCGCGACCAGCTCGACGTCGTGGCCAATGGCCGCCGCCGCCTTCTTGATGTTGTCGAACGCACCCTTGCAGCGTCCGCCCGCGCCGATCATGCCCACCTTGAACACCTTCTTGGCACCCTGCGCGATCGTAATGGTCGGCGCCGCCGCCATCATGGCTGCAAAAACCGTCGACCCCTTGATGAACTCTCTCCGATTCTGCATCTGTCTCTCCCTTTTGTTGCGTGTGACGAGCGCAGAGGCCCGCCCCCATTCCGTTTAAGCCAGAGCCCACTGCTCGCGCAGCAGCTTCACCATGTTCAGCATCAATCTGGTCTTCTCTTCCTGCGGCAACCCCTTCTTGGGATCGGCAGGATCCTTCGGCCAGCCGCCTTCGAAGCTGACCGCCCCGCGATAGCCGATGAGCTTCAAGCCCTTGAAACCGTCGACGTAATTGTCCGCCTCTGGATGGGCACCGGGGATGATGCGCTCCTGCAGTCCCGCGATGTGGACGTGTTTCAGCAGCGGCCCGCCGCTGATAAAGGCCCCCATGAAACTCGTCTCCTCCAACTGCATGTGCCAGAAATCGCCCATCACCGCCGCGCCCGGACCGATGTCCCGCGCGATGGTCGCGCCGTCGGCCACCTGCCGCAGGAACGGCGTCTCGTTGCGGCGCAGCGGTTCCAACACGATCAGCGTGCCGTGCTTCGCCGCCTGCTCAGCCAACCGCTTGCCCGTGTTTTCAACGAAATCTTTGCGCAACTCTTTTGCGCTCAAACGGCCGGGCTCGCTCAACTTGCCGCGCGCGGGACACAGGATCAGGCCCACCGACTTCATCGCGCCCAAGGCTTCGAGAACAGGCATGAATTTCTGCACCTCGGCCTCGCGCTTTTCCTGCTCGGCATACGAGAAGTCGCTCGGTCCGCAGGCCGTGGCGACGAACAGCTTGCGCCCCTTCATCGCCGCGAGCAACGCCTCGCAGTTCTTGACCGGCCAATCGCCGGAAGGAATCTCGAACGCACTGAAGCCGTTCGCCTCCAGAAAATCCAACTTCTGGGGAATCTCGTCCCCTGGGATTGCCCCCCATTGCAGGCTGAGGTTCAACTCGGCGGGCTTCGAGGGAGGCACCAGCATCGGCATGCCGTCTCCTGCCGCAACCAGCCCCTGCGCGCGGGCTGACCGCGTCCCGCACATCGTCGCCACCCCGACGGCCGCCGAGGCCGTCAGAAAATCCCGTCTCTTCATATCGTTCGATCTCCCTTTCAAATCCCGTCGGCGCGCCTACGACGCGTCGCCCCGCGATTAATTGTGTGTTATAGCAATAGCACGTATGGCTTAAGCCCGTCAAGGCGCATTCGCCGCCGTCAGACGCACCACGAGCGAACGCGAGAAGTCGGGCAACGCCAACGCGCCGTCCCGCATCGAAAGCGCGACGCGCCGCCCCGTCCACGGGTCGAACGCCTCCGCAGTCGCCTTTCCACCCGCCGCAGGCGCGGGCAGCGCGAGCGTCACCCCGCTCAGCGCTTCCGCCGCGCGCCCCTCGACCAGCGCGCTCTGCCACGTCACCCGCGAATCGCGGAACCACGCCAGCGTCGTGCGCGTCCCGCGCAGCACATACACGCGCAGGCGCGGATGTTCGACGCGAAGCACCTGAAACGCTTCGGCCGGCGGATCGATGCCCGCCACCGCCTGCGCGAACCGGCCGAAGTGCCACCACAGGTCGTTCTTCGCCACGTAGCAGTCCCAGTGCCAAATGTGCCCCGGCCCGGCCGCGCCCGAAAAAAACGGCGCGAAGAGCACGTCATGGAGGATCAGGCCGTCGCGGTCTTTCGGATAGAGTTTGGAAGACCCGCTGTGGCACGGTTCGACGGCCCCGCTCTCCGCCAGCAGAATCGGCTTCTTCACGCCGAACGCCTGCAGCTCGCGCACCGCGTCGGCGGCGAACACGTCGACCGGCGCATGGCAGATATCCAGCTTGGCCCCGGGGTCCAAGTAGCGGTGAACCTGAGCCACGTCGTTGCCGGGCAGGCGGCAAATGTCCGCGTACATCGAACGCGCGCGGTCGCTGTCGAAGCTTCCCAGACTCTGCATGCACAGGTTCTTCGAAAACCGTTCGTGCAATTCGGGCAGCATCTCCTCCGTCCAACTCCGCACGTCGCCGCCCACGACCGCGTTCATCTCGTTCCACAGTTCCCAGCCGAAAATGATCGGATCGCAACCGTAGCGTTTCGCATAGAAATCGTACTTGTCCTTGTAGCGCTGGCGGCAGGCGGCGCTGTTCACCCAATCGACCATGTTGGTCGCCAATCCGCCGTTCTCCACGCGATGCAGCGGTTTGGCCGCCCACGTCTGCGACCCCTCGCCCAAATGGCGGAAGAAGTCGATGCAGAGCTTGACGCGTATCCCGTGCCGACGCGCCGAGGCCAGCAGCTCGTCGATGTGCCGGGCCTTCGCCTCGTCATACACCCCGCTTTTCTCGTGTTCGACGTCGTAATAGTTGTTCCCCAGCCAAATGCGCACGTAGTTCCCGCCCTGCGCCTGAAGCTTGTCGAACCACGTCTCCATCACGGTCGCGTCGCCCCCCGGAGGCGCGGTCATGTTCATCCCGATCGGAATGTACGGCTTCCCGTTGCCGAGCTCGAAATACCGGCAGTCGCGCGGACTCACGCGCACAAACCCCACCGCATTCTCTGCGGAGGCAATCGTTTGGATCAACGCAACCATCGCCACGAGTCCCGCGATCTTACGCCCTTGACTTCCCAAGAGCCGCCCGCAAGCCCCCCTCGACGAACACGCCGACAGCCATTGCCCATCACCGTTCATATTCCCCCCCGCTCGTTCCGTTTCTGCACAGTCGCGGAAACATCCGCGGCCGAGTCTCACGTTGACGACTGAACGCCCCATCCCGCTTACGTAATATTTCAAGTAAACCAAAAACATTCCTGTGCGTACATGAGTTTCAACACGAGCTTGCACAGTTGGCGCATTCTTTGCGCGAGCATTAAATTTGTGCGATCTTGCCGAATCGGCTCGCGGTTCAAAAGACAACCGCGCTATGGTTTTTCCGTCCCAACCATCCGGCACCTTGCGACGCGACATGCGCGGTGTCGCGACAGAAAACGATGCGACACACACGATTGTTACTTGTTTGGCTTTGGCTGGCGACCCTCGCGGGCATCGCCTCCATTCCGCTTGAGACCCATGAAGTCTATGTGCTTGGGACGGCTCGGACCATGGAAGCTTCGGGCGATTGGGTCCTGCCGCGATTCAACGACGACCTGCGGTTGAAAAAACCTCCGCTGAGCTATTGGTGTACGACCGTTCTTTCCAAGCTCGATCCACTCAGCCAGGATGTCCAAATCTGGCACGGGCGGATCGTATCCCTGCTCGCGGGGCTACTCATGGTCTTGGCCACCGCACAGATGGGAACCCGCCTTTACGACCGTGAAACCGGGCTGCTGTCGGCGCTCCTGTTGCTGAGCGCACAAGGATTCGTCCACCTGTCCGGCAGCGCGCGCCCCGATCAACTCTATGCGACGTTCTGCCTCCTGCAACTTTTCGCGTGGTGTGAAGCCGCCTCGCAAGCGGGAAAGCCCGTCCGGCAGAGGCTGCTCGGCTTGTCGGGCTGGGGCCTTGCAGCCCTTGCCACGCTCACGAAAGGTCCGCAGGTGCCGGTGTTTTTTTTCTTGGCTGCAGCGTCTGCGCTGTGGTGGACGGGCGGTCTGCGCCACATGTTGCGCACAATACGTCCCCTCGAAGGCATCGTGCTCCTATGTCTCATGGTGCTTCCGTGGTGGGGCGTCATACAACACCGGACGGACGAACTCCAAGTTCCGCTCTCGGAGACCGAACTTTCCGGTTCGCTTCTGTTCGGCCTTGCTTCTTGGAAGGAACTGTTCAGATGATACTCACCATTGAAACAGACCAACCCGTTCGGATCGTTGTTCCAGCCGCGCTTCGGCGAGAAGTGGAGTTGCGGCCGCAGCGCCTCCCGATAAAGCCCGGCGACTGGCACCGCCTCGTCGGAAGTCCGCACGTTCGCCAGCCCTCTCGACTCCGCAGGCAGCTTGTCGGCCCAAAGCGTCAGCGTCTTGCCCTGCCACGCCCCCGCGTCGAGCGGTGCCCACCAATCGGGAGCGTCGTCGGCCAGCTCGATGTCGAAGAAACGCAACACCTCCGTTCCGTCCCGCACCTCCATCTTGCACTTCTTGCCGCCGTTCTTGACGGGAAACAGCAGCCAGCGTTTGTCCGCCGCCAACCCGCGCGTCACGTCTTTTCGCGGCGGGGGCGGCAAGCAGTCGCACGCGGCGATGCGGTCAACATTGATGTGGCCCCAGCCGCCGGTCGCACGGTCGACGATCTGGATGCGCGCGGTCTTGCCGAACAGGTCCGACACGTCCCACGACGCGGGTTCCAACGCCTCGCTGCCCCCCGGCGCCACGTTGGGACCAGTCGCGGTCCGCACGACTTGGCCATCCACCAGCAGGTTCATGCAGGTCTTGTCCTTCCAGCCGCCTCCGCCGATGAGGAACGAGAGATAGCGCCGCTCGACCACAAACGGCGGCGACGTCAACGTGCCGGTTGGGCCATCGCCGCCATTGTAGGAATTGACCAGCCCTTTGCCATGAAAGCCCTCCACCCGCATCTGATGCGGCAGTGTGCCCCGCGCAGGCCCTTTTCCGAACGCCGTACCCTCGACGGCCCACCCGCCGTACGTGTCGCCTTCGAAGTCTTCGATCAGCGTTTCACGCCCTTTGTCCATGGGCGCAGAAACACGCGGGGCCCCTTCGGCCAAACACACCGCCGCGCCAAACATCCCCAACAAGGCCATCGTTTTCCGTCCCATCGGCTTTTCCCCCAACAACACACATCGAACACAACGTCGTCGGCGCTCGCCCCGCCGTCCCATTCGGAAACTTGCAGGGCAGTGTGACACGTCCAAGGTTGCTGGACAAGGCGAAAGCGCGGGATCGGCAGCGGCTGCCGCTTGCCTCGCCATCGCGAATACGCTATTCTCAAAACGATGGTGCCCGGCGAACGTTTCCGCGTCTGTCGACAGCTCGCCCGGACGGCGCCGCTGCTCCCTTTTGCGCGATGGAATCAGGAGACCGCAACATGCGCATACTCGTGATCGAAGACGACGACAAGATTCAAGCGAACATCAGCAAAGAGTTGCGCCGCGACGGTCACACGGTCGATGCCGCGTCGACCGGAGCGGAGGGGCAGAAACGCTGGGAGGCCAGCCGCCATGACGCCGTCGTCCTCGACATTATGTTGCCCGGAAAAAGCGGCATCGACATTCTCAAGCACATGCGAAACATCGGCGATTTGACGCCCGTTCTCGTGCTCAGCGCAAAAGGCGCGGTCGACGACCGCGTCGTCGGCCTCGAGTGCGGAGCGGACGACTACATGACAAAACCGTATTCGTTCAGCGAATTGTCGGCGCGAATACACGCCATCACACGTCGAACCCAAGCTACCGCGCCGAACGGGAAAAATCCCACCATCCTGACCGTCAACGACGTCACGCTCGACTTGTTGCGCCGCAGTGTCGTCAGAGGCGACAAGAAGATCGATCTTCAACCGCGCGAGTTCGCCCTGCTCGAGCTGCTGGTGAGAAACCCGAATCGGCCGCTCACCAAGACGTTGATCCTCGAACGCATCTGGGGCTACAGCTTCGATCCGCAGACCAACATTGTGGACGTGCTTGTCTGCCGCCTGCGCACAAAACTTGATTCAGGGTTCGACAAAAAACTGATCCAAACGATGCGCGGAGTCGGCTATGTCTTCAGGGCGTCTGAATAAAAAATTCCGCTCGTTCGCCTTTTATCTCGCGGTCGGCTACCTGACGGTCTACGTGGTCAGCACCGGTGCCCTGTTCTTCCTGAACAGGCACTTCATCACCAAAACCGTGAGAAAGTTCGACCGGCAGGACGCCTTTGCAGAGAGCGAAGAACTCAAAGACATTCTCAACCAGAACGCGAACGGGAACTGGCTGGCCGAAGAGGTCTCCATCGAGCGCTATCCGCCGTCCACCATTTTTTTCGTCCGGGTCCTCAGCACAAACGGACTCGTCGAATATTCGGCCATCCGGCCCGTGGGCGTCGATCTGCACGAGTGGCGCATCCGTACGCCGAAAGCCGGGGAACCATTGCCCTCCGTGGGGTGGAGCGAACTCTACCTGAAACCGATCCGCCGCCACATGCAAATTTTCACTTCCCTGCTGAACGACGGTCGGACCCTGCAAGTCGGGAAAAGCTCCTTTCTGGAAGTCGACCAGAAATCGATGTCCGCCCGCTACCTCCTGTTGTCCATGGCGCTGTCCACGCTTCTGTCGTTCGCGTCCGGGGTCATCATGATGCTGCTGACACTTCGCCCCATCAACCGCATCACCGCCTCGATGACGCAAATCATCGAAAGCTCCGCCTTTGAAAAAGGGGCGTCTCCCGTCGAAAGCAGCATCGCCGAACTCGACACGCTCGGACGCCTCTTCACGGTGATGACCGAAAAATACGCCAACCTGATCAAGGCCATGCGCGAAACCATGGACAACGTGGCGCACGATTTCCGCACGCCGCTCGCGCGCATCCGCGGCGCCGCCGAACTTGCCCTGCACGACGACGCCGCGTCGCCGGGTCTCGCGGAAACGCTAGCCGACATCATCGAGGACTGCGACCGCGTCCAGCTCCAACTCCAGAACCTGATGGACACCCGCGAAATGGAGAGCGGATTCGTCAAACTCAATGTCCAGCCGTTCAGCCTTACCCAAGTCGTCGACGAGATCATCGACCTCTACCTCGTGTTGGCCGAGGAGAAGCAACAGACCCTAAAGGCCGACTTTCCGACAGACGACATTGTGATCGAAGGCGACCGCCAGCGTATCGCGCGCGCCTTTGCGAACCTCGTCGACAACGCGTTGAAATACACGCCCAAGGGCGGATGCGTCGACGTGACGTGCAAGGCGCAAACGGACGCCGTCGTCATCCGCGTCAGCGACAACGGCATCGGCATTCCCGCCGAAGAGCAGAACCTCATTTGGCAACGGCTGTTCCGTGGCAGGCAGGCGCGGGAAACCGAGAAGGGCTTGGGATTGGGACTGAACATCGTCCAAGTGATCATTGCCGCCCACGGTGGATCGGTCATCTTGGAGAGCGCCACCGGGAAAGGCACGACTTTCACGGTGACCCTGCCTCGAACACCCAAACCACCCCTCGCCTGACGCGTCTGGCATCAGAGTTCGGAGAGCGCCGAAAGCCACGCGGTCTCGTCCTGCGGTTGCGCGACGGGGACGACCACGGAGAGCGTCATGCGGCTCGGATCAATCACGTCCGCCGCCACGCGCTGCACGTCTTCCGCCGAAACACTCTGGATGCCCGCGATGGTTTCGGCGGGGCAGACCACCCGCCCATAGTTGAGCATCGATTCGCCGACGAACATCATCTGGTTGCCCGTGCCTTCCAACCCCAAGCGGAAGGTTCCCAACAGATAATCTTTGGTGCGCTTCAGTTCGGCCGCCCCCACTTTTTTGTCGGCGACGCGACGCATCTCCTTCGCGGTCAAACGAAGAGCCGCTTCGGCGCGCCGGCTGTCGAATCCGCCGCTGACGGCGAAAACGCCCGTTTCTTCGAAGAGCTGGTAACTGGACTGGATCGAATAACAGAGCCCGTGTTTTTCGCGCACGCTCTGAAACAACCTCGAACTCATGTTCTCGCCCAACAGGCCGTTCAGAACGCGCAGCGCGTAACGCCGGTCGTCGTGACGGCCGAACACGCGGAAACCGACGACGGCGTGTACCTGCCCGATCTCCTTCTTGGCCATTGTAAAGCGGTCCTGCCCCACGTCCCCGCCGACCGTTCGACAGGACAACCCCGCCCGCCGACCAACGTGGCCGTACGCCCGTTCGACATGCGCCACGCAGGCGGCGTGGTCCAGTCGTCCGGCGAAGGCGAAAACCGTCGACGACGGCGCATAGGCGCGCGCCTTGTAGCGCAGGAGCACGCTGCGGTCCATCCGCTTCAGCGTCTTCTCGCCGCCCGACAACGGCGCGCCCAACGCATGGCCTTTGAACATGGCTTCCTGCATCTTTTCCTGAACCAAGTGCTGGGGAAGATCCTGATACATCTTGATTTCTTCAAGGATGACGTCGCGTTCGCGCACGAGTTCATCCTCCTTGAGCGAAGCGTTCACGTACATGTCGGCCAAAACGTCGACGGCCTGCGGCAGATACTCGTACGGCAGGCGCGCGTAGTAGCAGGTGCTCTCCTCTTGCGTGAAGGCGTTGAGATAGCCGCCGCGGCCCTCGATCGCCTGTGAAATCTCCAGCGCCGAACGCGAAGCCGTGCCCTTGAACAACATGTGTTCGAGGAAATGGCTCGCCCCGGAAAGCGAGTCCTTCTCGTAACGTCCGCCCACGCCCACCCAAATGCCGACCGACACGCTCTCCGCGTCCTCCTCGGCCACCGACACCACCGTCGCACCGTTCCGCAATGTGGAGACCTGAACCGTGTCCAACATGGAAAACTCCTTTCCTGCCGCGCGCGGCAGACACCCAGTCACATCATCTCTGCCGACCGTCTAGGCCGCAGCCGCCGCACGCAGGGCGGAGAGCGTCGTCCTGCCGTCGTAGAGCGCCTTGCCCACGATGGCACCGTAGAGATTGGGACAACCGAGAGCCTTCAGCGCCTTCACATGCTCCGGCGCGCTCACGCCGCCCGACGCGATGACGCGACACGACACGGCACGGCACATCTGAGCCATTGCGCCGAGATTCGGTCCGCCCAACATGCCGTCGGTCGCGGTGTCCGTATAGACGATCGTCCGCACGCCGACAGCTTCGACCCGCCGCGCGAGATCGATGGCAAGCGTGCCCGTGGTCTCGACCCAGCCTTTGACCTGCACGAAGCCACCGCGTGCGTCGATGCCCACCGCGATCTTGTCGCCGAAACGCTGCACCAATCCCACCAGCGCGTCCTCGTCCGCAAGAGCGCGGGTCCCGACGATGGCGCGCGCCACGCCCGCCTCGATTAGGCGCTCGATCTGCGCGTCCGTGCGGAGACCGCCTCCGACCTCGACGGGAATGCCGAGGGTCCGGATGATCGCGGCGATGACCGGCGCATGTTTCGGCTCGCCCTGAAAAGCGCCGTCCAAGTCGACGACGTGCAACTGTTCGGCACCTTGCTCCAACCAGACGCGCGCCTGGGCAACAGGGTCGTTCGAATACACCGTCACCGCTTCGGCCCGCCCCTGCCGCAAGCGCACACACTTGCCGTCCTTCAAATCGATCGCCGGTAAAACAACCATGACACTTTCTCGTTCGTCACCCGACGCGGCACACCGCCGCGCGTTAGATTGATCCCTTGCTCGACGGCACGCCAGTCTCGCGGGGGTCGCATTCGACCGCCATCCGCAACGCGTGCGCAAATCCCTTGAACATCGCCTCGCAGACGTGGTGCGCCTCGTCGCCATAGATCTGCCGGACATGGAGGTTCATGCGCCCCTCGACCGACACGGCGCGGAAAAACTCTTCCAGAAGTTTCACCTCGAAGTCGCGCACCTGCATGTGCTTCATGGCGCTGGCGAAGACCAAGAACGGACGTCCGCCGAGATCCAACGCCACCTCGCACAACGCCTCGTCCATGGGCAACTGGAAAAAACCGTACCGTCGGATTCCGCGACGCTCGCCGAGCGCCTGGTCGATGCAGGCTCCCAGCACCAAGCCCACGTCTTCCACCGTGTGGTGGTAGTCGACTTGAACATCGCCTGCCGCTTTGACCTCAAGGTCGATCAAGGCATGCCGCGCCAACAGCTCGAGCATGTGATTGAAAAAACCGATGCCCGTCTCGACCCGACAGGCCCCCGTGCCGTCCAGATTGAGCGTCACGGCAATGTTCGTTTCGCGTGTCTCTCGCGCGCGCGCCGCTGTCCGAGCCATGGTCATCCTCCGTTTTCAGGCCTGTTTTTGCGCATCCTTCGGTTCGTCGCCGCCTTTGCCCTTCGCCAACTCGCGCAGTCGAATGACCCAGATGCACACCTCGTAGAGGGCGCACATCGGCACCGCCATCACGATCTGTGAAACGGGATCAGGCGGCGTCAAAACCATCGCCAGAATAAAGATGATGACGATCGCATGGCGCCGCTTGCTGCGCAAAAGCGAAGAGGGCAGAATGCCGATCCACCCCAAGGCCAACAACAACAGGGGCAGCTGGAACGCCAAACCAAATGCGATGATCGTCTTGATGACGATCTCGACGTGCTGGTTGAGGGTCAGGATTTCGACCTTGATGCCCATCCAGTGGTTGATCTTCTGCAGGACCTGAAACGCGATGTTCAGGGTCGTCGCGTAGGCCATCCACACGCCGCCGCCGAAAAGCACCGTCGAAAACGATAGGCAGAATATGATGACCGTCCGCTCGCTCCGCTTGAGCCCGGGGAAAATGAACCGCAGGATGAAAAACAGCAGGAAAGGCAGGCTCAGCGCCGTCCCGCCCCACAGCATGATCTTCAGCAGGATGTCGACGCCCGTCATCCAGGTCAGGCCCTGGATCATGTCCTTGGACTGTTGCGCGGGAGCGACCAACCACCGCGTGATCAGCGGCGCGAACGGCACGATGGCGATCTCGCAGACGGCCCATGCGATTGCACAACGTATCACGCAGTCGCGCAGGTCGATCAAATGCTCGATGAACGGACGGGGTGGATCGTTGTAATCGTCCGCCTGGCCCGACGCCTTGGGCGACAGCGAGAGACGGCCGATTTTCATGCGCCGCCCTCCGCCGCGGGCTTTTCAGGCGAAGTCGGCTGATCGATCGATTGAGGCGGGGTCTCGGCCGTTTCGGCCACCGCAGGCGCAGCCGTCTGGCCGTCTTCGGCTGGCGGTGAAAGCTGCGACTCCGACGTCCAATTCTCGACGTGCTCTTCGTTGCCTGGATAGTCGGACGCCTGAGCGTAGGGATCAGTCTCACCCTCCGCAGGAGAGCCGACGTTGGCGTCGGTCGCCGCGGTGGAGCCAGTCGAAGAGTCCGAACCGGAATGCGACTCCTGGTCCATGGTCATCAGTTGGTCTTTGAACTCATCGGCCGCGCGACGGAACATCTCCATCGTGCGGCCGATCTTGCGGACGACATCGGGCAGTCGCTTCGGCCCCACCACGATCAGGATGACCACGAACAGGACAATCCACTCGCCCGTGCCAACGGATTCGGTCAGGAACGCCACACTAGGAAAATACGACATACAAGGAAGCTCCCGACCCCAAACCGCCCATTACTTCTGGTACAGCGCAAATTCGTCGCGGCGGTTCAAGCGCCATACCTCCTCGCCCGTTCCACTGACGGCAGGCTTCTCCTCGCCGTAACTGCGGGTCTGGATGCGGTCCGCAGAGACGCCCAGATTCACCAGATGGGTGCGGACGGCCAGCGCGCGATTCTCACCCAGCGCCATATTGTACTCGTTGCTGCCGCGCTCATCGCAGTTCCCCTCGACGACCAACACGTGGTTCGGATTCTGCTGCAGGTGCTGGGCGACCTGCTCGATCTTCGAGATTTCGGACGGCGGCAACACGTAGCTGTCGAACGCGAAATAAACGGGCGCGAACTTGACGCCCTGAACCGGCTGGAGCGAATCCTCGAACCGGGTGCCGCTTACCGTGTTCCCCTTCTCGTCGATCACGCTCGGGACATCCACGTTGTTCGCCAAATCGGGATTGTTCACCATCGAGGTGTCCTTCTGCCAAGGCCAACGCCACCCCCCCGCCTTGGTGCGGCACCCCGTATCCGTGAACAGCAGCGCGCAAAGCAGCGCGACATTGACAACGACGACCGAACGAATATGCATGTGTAAACTCCTCTGAGCCTTTTTAACGATCCGACCAGTCTGGTGAGATCCAATTCCCGGCGATGTTCATTAAACGTACCGCAGGATCCCCCAGAGTGTCAAGAATGTAGAGCGACGACCGGCTGGAACAGACGATGTGCCGGCTGTCCGGAGCCCAAGACGGATGCTCATAATCGCCCGTCGGACTCACCAACTCGCACGCGCCCTCGCCGACGCGCGGGTCCACGACCGCGATCTGGTAGCCGCCGCCGCGCTTGGTCGCATACACGATCTTGCCCTTGGAATTCCAATCCGGATTCACATTCTCCACGCCCCGGTAGGTCAGGCGGCGCGACTGCTTGGTCGCCACGTTCACGATGTAAAGCTGCGGCGTCTTGGTGATGTCGCTCACGTAAACAATGCTGCGCCCGTCCGGCGACCAGCACGGACTGGCCTCCACGCCGTTCCGCGTCTCTGTCAACCGACGCAACCGGCCGGACGACAGGGAAAGGACGTAGAGTTCGGGATTGCCCTGATAAGAGAGAATGAGGGCCACGCACGAGCCGTCCGGCGAAGCCGCCGCACCGGTGTTCAGCCCCCGGAACGCCGCCAAAGTCGAACGGCCGCCGCCGATCTCGACCCGCACGACAGCGGGATATCCCTGAACGAAACTCGTGTAATAGATGTTGCGACCATTCGGCGTCCAGCGGGGCCCCACGGCCGCCACGTTGTCGTGCGTGATCTGCATGACGCCCTGTCCGTCCGCATCGCACATGTAGAGATCGGCGTTGTTGCGCCCCCGACGGTTCACGAAAACGATGTGCGTCTGCGCGATGCCCTTCTCGCCCTTGATCAACCGCACCATTTCGTCGGCCAACTGATGCGCTTGCCGCCGCACTTCAGCCTGTCCCATCGACACCCTGCCCCACGTAAACGCCCGCCCCGGCCAAGACACGCGGCAGCCGCTCTGAATTCCACCGCCCATCTCCGCGACGGATCCGCTCACCGCGATGGCACCGCTACCCGACGCTGCGACTTTGAACCAACCGGAGAATTCCAAATCGCGTTTCAGCGTCTGAACGAAGAGCTGTCCATTGGACCCGGAAGCCCTCAGCGAAGCCAACGACACGGTATCCTTCTCCGCCCCTTTCTTGACGACCGAAATGAGGGGCGGATCCCCCGCCGCGCCCGCAGGATACCAACCTGCGCCCAACAAGGCGACGAAGAGAACAACGCATGAAAAACGAGTATTCATATTGACTCCGACAAATGCAAATGAGTATAGCGCCAAACGGACATCCACCGCAAGTGAAGACCGTCGGCGATAGGCGATTCGGCGCACCCCCATTTCACTGACCGCGTGCGTCACCAGACGTGGCGGCTCACCGGGACAGTTCGCCCTTGTGGTTCATCCGAAGGAGGTGGGACGAGGCGTCCCGCCTAGTCGTCTTCTGCAATGCCCCGTTTTCCGTCGAAATCAACGAAAGGGGAACGCGCCCAGGCGATGCTTGCAATTCCACTGCGCGTGGGCTAGACTCTCCCCCGTTTCGCGGGTTATTTTTTAGGAGAAAATATGCGACTGACGCACATTGCCACCGTCCTCGCGGGGGGTCTCGGCCTGTTCGCAGGCTCGTCCAACGCCAACGAGTTGTCCATCGAAAACGCCCGATACGCCGTTCGCTACGACAATCGGGCGAACCGCCTCGCACTCTGCGACGCTGCCACCGGCCGCGCCTTCGCAACGGTCGACGCCTTCGCTCCGCAGGGCGCATCGGCGCGCACCGCCAAAACCTCCCTGCCCCTCTTTGGCAAGGCCCGCGCGCTGGAACTCGTTCTCGCGGACGGCTCGACCTGTCAAGTCCTCCTCGCCGACAGCCAGCCTTTCGTTTTCTTCCGCCAGACCGTCAGGGGTGTCGCCGCAGGCGTCACCAACCGCGTCGCCTATCCCGTCCTTGCGCTCGACCTCGGCCAGCCGTCCACAGCCCTCGCCTCGCTCGGTACGGGCGGCCTGCTCGCGCCCGACAAAAATCCCGGCAGTTACATGTGGACCGCCGTCGCCGATCCCGTCACGCGCCGCGGCGTCGTCGCAGGATGGGTGACCACCGATCGAGGCAGCGGCATCGTGCGCATGGCCGCGGCCGACGGCACCGTCCGCCTCCTGCCGCACGCGGATTTCGGCCGACTTCCGCTCGCCCCAGGAAAAGACGAAACGCTCGAAACTTTCGCGGTCGGCCTCTTCGGCGACGCCCGCGCCGGTCTCGAAGCCTACGCCGACGCGATCGCCCGCGTCTACAGCGTCCACTTGCCGCCCATGCCCACCGTCCACTGCACGTGGTACGTCGACGGCGCGTCCAAAGAAAGCGTCATGACCGGCCGCACCGACTTCGTCGCACAGGCCCTCAAACCCTTCGGACTCGACGTCATGCAGATCGACGACGGCTGGCAGCGCGGCCAGTCCAAAAACGGACCCAAGAAAGTTTTCATCGACTACAACCCGGATGGTCCCTATCCCTCCGGCATGCGGGCCATGGCCGACAAAATCCGCGCCGCGAAACTCACGGCCGGCATCTGGCTCATCCCCTTCGCCGGCTCCAGCGACGATCCTTGGTTTGCCGACAAAACCGACTGGTTCGCCAAGAAGCCCGACGGTTCGTCCTACGACACCCGCTGGGGAGGCACCTGTTTCGACCTCACCCGTCCCGACACCCAAGACTACCTCAAGCGCGTCATCCGCACCCTCACCCACGACTGGGGCTACAAGTACCTCAAAATGGACGGCCTCTACACCGGCGCGTCGCTCAACCTGAACTACATCTGCGACACCTTCCGCGAAGACGAGATCGGCCAGGCCGTCCTCTCTGATCCATCGGTCACGCAAATCCAGATGATGCGCAACAGCCTGCGCCTCGTGCGAGAGACCGCCGGCCGGGACGTCTTTTTGCTCGGCTGTTGCGAGTCGCAGAACATGCGCAGCGCAGGTGCCGCCTACGGTCTCATCGACGCCATGCGCATCGGCCCCGACAACGGCGCGAGCTGGTCTGCGATGATGCGCGGGCCCGAGTTCGGCGCGTGGCAGTACTTCCTCAACCGGCGCGTTTGGTACAACGACCCCGACCCGCTCTACGTCCGCGCCTCCCTGCCGCTCGACCAAGCCCGCGTCATCTGTTCGTGGGTCACCCTCAGCGGCGCGATGAACAGCAGCAGCGAGAACTACGCCGCCCTGCCTTCCGAGCGCCTCGACCTGCTCAAGCGCACCATGCCCTCGCACACCGCCCTCGCGCGCCCCGTCGACCTCTTCGAGAACCGCGTCCCCGGCGTCTGGACCGTCGCCGACACCGCCACGGCCAAACACCCGCGCCGCGATCTCGTTGGCCTTTTCAACTGGGACGCCGCCGATAAAACCTTCGAGCGCGCTCTCGCCGACCTCGGCCTTGAATCCGGCGGCGAGTGGATCGCCTTCGACTTCTGGGCAAACTCGCTCACTCCGCCCTTCAAGGGGCACCTCACCCAAACCGTCGCTCCGCAATCCTGCGCCGTGCTCGCGCTGCGCCCCGTGCTCGACCGCCCGCAGCTCATCTCCACCTCGCGCCACATCACGCAGGGCATCGTCGACGTGACGGACGAGCGCTGGGATCCCAAAACGCGCACGCTTTCCGGCCTCAGCCAGACAGTCGCCAACGACCCCTACGAGCTGCGCATCCTCACCTATACCCGCGCGGGCGCGCCGGTCGGCGCGGTCGCCTCCGCCACCATCACCACGTGGAGCGGCTACGAACTGACCGTCGAACCCGGCGACGGCGTCGCCGTCCGTCCGGACGACGCCTACTCCAACGCCAACACGCCGGACGCACCCATGACGCGGCTCTTCGAGCCCAAGACCGAAGAGGGCCTCGTGCGGGTCGCCTTCGCCAGCGGCAGCGGCGGCCGCGTCGCATGGAAGGTGACATTCTCTGAAAAATCCGCACCCGCCCTCTCCCCCGCCGCCTCGGGTCTCAAGGTCGAAATGCCCGATGTGTATGGATCCGTACATCTCTCGTGGCAAGCCAACACCCGCGCCTGCGAAATCCGACGCGACGGCCAGGTCGTCGCCCCCGCTGCGCTCGGCGGCGCGTGGTGCGACCGGCGCGTGACGTCCGAAGCCGCCTACCGCTACGAGGTGATCCCCTACACGCTCGCCGGCGTGCGCGGCGCGGTGCAGGCCGTTTCGTTCACCGTGCCCAAAATCCCGCAACTCGGTGCCGTGCCGCCCAAACCCGACGTGCGGCTCGACGGCCTCAAACCGCTCACGACCGTCGTCGGCTGGGGCTCTTTCAAAGTCGGCACTTCGCTCAACGGCCCGCTGCGTCTCGGCAAGGAGACCTTCCTGTCCGGCGTCTGCATCCACGCCGACGGCTACGCGGTCTACGCGCGCGATCCCGCGTGGCGGCGCTTCGTCGCCGTCGTCGGCATTGACGAAAGCCAGCGCCCGCAGAACCAGTCGAGCGTCATCTTCAGCGTCGCGGCCGAAGCGGCGGACGGCCGCCGCGTGCTTGCCGTCTCGCCCGTGATTCGGTTCGGCCAGCGCGAGCGCTGGCACTTCGACGTCGAACTGCCCAAGGACGCCGAGCGCGTCGTCCTCATCGCCGAGTCCGCCGGCGATGGCAACAAGAGCGACCACGCCGATTGGTGCGATGCGGGATTCGTGAAATAAGGAAACGCGAATCGGCTTTTTCAGTCAGGGACGACATGGTAAATTGACAACCGACAAGGAGACCTTATGATCACACGGGGCGATGGAATGAGCGGCGAGATTCGGACGAACATGCGCGGGGGTGCCGGCGCGGTCAAACTCGAGCACTGGTTTAAACCAGAAGCCTTCGGCGCTCGGGTCCGCCTCTGCACACGCATGACGCTGGAGCCAGGCGCGTCCATCGGCAACCATGCGCACGAGACCGAGGACGAAATCTATTTGATTCTGAGCGGCTCGGGCCGCACCTTCGAGAACGGCGAATGGGTGCCGGTCAGCGCGGGCGACGCCATTCTAACCGGCAAAGGCGGCAGCCACAGCATCGAGAACACCGGCAGCGAGCCGCTCGTCGTCGCCGCGATCATCGTGCTCTATTGATCTCATGAGCCTGCTTCCCTCCACCCTTTTGCTTCCGCAGACCACGATCGCCAAGGCCGGCGCGAGCCGCAGTCTTGTCCGGGACGCCGTCCAAACGTTCGGCCGACGCGGCCTGCTCGTGCATGGCGTCTCTCTCGCCCGCTCGGGCGCGCTCGATGCCATTCTTTCCTCCGGGGATGACGGCACCGACGTCCGAACGTCGCAGCATGCGGGTGGGGAACCCACCGTCGGCGCAGTGGAGGCCCTGCGGGCCCAGATCGGCCAAAGGCGTCCCGACTGGGTCGCGGCGGTCGGCGGCGGGAGCGTGATCGATCTGGCCAAGGCGGCCGCCGGTTTGGCGGATGCCCCCCGGACCGCCGCCTATTACCAGACCCGCAACGCGGAGATTCCCCCGGCGACGCTCCCGCTCATCGCCGCGCCCACCACGGCGGGAACCGGTTCGGAAGCGACCGTCGTGGCCGTGCTGACCGATCCCGACCGCACGCTAAAACAATCGATCCGCCACCCCAGTTTCATGCCCAAGCGGGTGATCCTCGATCCCGACCTTCTCGCGGGCTGCCCGCCGGGAACAGTCGCGGCCGCCGGCCTCGACGCGTTCATCCAAGCCTTCGAGTCGTACACGAGCCGCCACGCCACGCCGCTCACCCGCGCGCTCGCGGAACTGGCGCTCGTGCGCATCGCCGACGCCCTGCTGCCGCTTTACCAAGGCGACCTGCGCGCCGCCGCCGATATGCTCGAAGGCAGCTACCTCGCCGGCGTCGCCCTGTCGCACTCCCGTCTCGGCGTTGTCCACGGACTCGCCCATCCGCTGGGCGTGCGCACCGGTCTGGCCCACGGTCTGGTCTGCGCTCTCTGCCTGCCCGCCTGCCTGGCCTTCAACCGCGAGTGCGTCGCGCGCGACCTCGCCGACCTGAAGGCGCGCCACGGCTTGGACGTCGAGGCCCGCGTCGCCGCTTGGCTGGACGCCATGCGCCTGCCGAACGCGCTGGCCGGACGCACGTTCCAAGACCGCGCGGCCATGATCGGCGAGATCCTGGCATCCGGCTCGACCGGTGCCAACCCGCGTCCCGTCACGGCCGAAGACGCCGCCGCCCTGCTCGACCGCGTCGTCGCCCCGAACTGAGCCGCCTCGCGACCTAAACTGTTTCGCGGATCACGGCGAGTTGCTCCTCGAGGTCGCGCAGCTCGCGCGCCCAAAACGCCTGCGAGCCCCAATCCGCATGATTCTGAAGGAACGAGGCGTCCCGGCTCTGCCGCGCACACCACGCGAGGTAGTACACCATGCGCATGGCCCTCAGCGGCTCCACGAGCCGGAGCGACCGGCGGTCGAATTCGCGGAAGGCCTCGTATCCCTCCAGAAGCTGATCCAGCTCTGCGCGCGCGTCCTCGATCCGACCGGGCAGCAACATCCAAACGTCCTGTACCGGCGGGCCGTTCATCATGTCGTCGAAGTCGATGAGGAAGAGTCCCGTGTCGGGCCGCTCCAAGACATTCGTGTGCTGACAGTCGCCGTGCAGGCGGATCGTCTCGACGCCTTCGAACGCCGGCGCGATCACGTCGAGCAGCGCGTGCCCGAACGACTCCAGACGCGCCGCTTCGCGGGCTTCGAGAAATCCGCCGTCGATCAGGAAGTCGAGGTCCGCCGCCGTCGAAGCGTACGGCGCGAGCGTGATGCGCGACGGCGCGGATGCCCGCGCGCCGACCAAGTGGACGCGCGCCAACAACGCGCCCAGCCGCGCCCACAGCGCGTCGCCGGGGTCGGCGGGCTCGATCGGGCGACCGCCCCGCTTCTCGAAAAGGGCGAACGCGATGCCCGCCGCCTCGCCGAGCGTCGCGCCGTCGGCAAAGCGCAACGGCGCGATCACGGGAATCTCCTCCTGCGAACACGCCGTGACGAAGGCGTGTTCGTCCTGCAGCGCGGCCCGCGACCAGCGCCCCGGACGATAGAATTTGGCGACGATCTGTCCGCCGTCCTCCAGCTCCACCGCATACACACGGTTGATGTAACTCGGCAGAGGCCGCAACAGGCCCGTGCAGCGCCGCCCGGAGGCCTGTTCAACCGCGTCCAAGACGTGCTCCGGCGTCAGCGACGAAAAATCGATGTTCATGTGACAAGTGTACCGAAGCCCGCCGGGACGTACAAGCGCGGGGGCAACGGGCGCCTTTCACATCTCATGAGAAGTGAAATGACGGCGGAAGCGCCCGAAGACGTCGCCCGAATGCACAAGCCCCCCCCCGCAACGGGACAGCGCGACCAATAAACTTGCGGGAAACGGCCCGGCACTACAAGGCGACCGCCAGCCAGAGCGGAATGGTCACGAGGCAAACGGCGTGCGTCACCAAGATGGCCGCCGCCGAAAAATCGGCGTCCCCCCCGTATGCTTCGGCCAGCGTCACGCCCGCCATGGCCGCCGGCATGGTCGCGATCAACACGAGGACGCGCCGCACCTCGACGGGAATGGGCGCAAGCGAAAGCCCCGCGATGCAGAGCGCGGGAATGACGATCAGGCGCAGCGCGCATGTCCCGGCCATCAGCGGAGACACCAACCGTTCGGGGTGCAGCATCGCGATGCGCGCCCCGCAGATCAAGGCCGAAGCCGGAATCGTCGCCCCGCCTGTCATACGGCAGGTGTCGAGCAGGGTTTTGCAGAACTGGTCCGGCACCGCCCCCTCAACGGGAAGACAGCCGAAACGAGCGCAGGCGGCGCGAACTGCAAGCAGCACGCACGAGCCAATCAGCGCCAGCATGGGTACGCTCATCACGTTTCTGATGAACGCACGTCCCGTCCGCTGCCCCGACAGAGCCTTGATGCCCAACGTCCACACGCACAGCTCCGACCCCAGCCCCGAGAATATGATCAACGCGACCGCCATTTCGCCCCACAGCGCCGACGCCATCAGGATGGGCAGAAACGAATAATTGTTCATCAGACAGACGAAGTGGTAACACCGCCTCGTCGCTTCCGCCTGATTCTTCAGGAACGGCAGAGTCAGCTTCCCGACGATCCACCCGGTCACCAGAATGGAAACCGTGCCGACCGGCATCATCCAGTTCGCCAGCAGGGAGTCCCACGTAAAATTGCGGAGAATCGAACTGACGATCAGGCACGGGTAGAAGACGTTCAACAGCACCAGCGACAACTGGCGGTTGAACGTCGCGTCGATCCACTTTGCCCGACTGAGCGCATATCCCGCCAGCGTCATCAACACCAGCGGCAACATTTTGATGAAGAGCAGGAGCATGTCGGTTTAAAAGAAGAGGTCGCGCTCGCCGGCGCAGATGCGGTCGTAGTGCTCCTTCACGGTGGGATAGAATTTCGGCAATTCGTTGCGGATGCCTTCCAGCTCTTTGTTCAGCACGGGCAAACACAGCTTGAGCGTTTCGGGCGAAGCGAAGTCGTCCAGCCATTCGCGGAAGGTCAACACGGCGTTGATCTTGCAGAACTTGCCCTCCTTGCCGGTCTTGAGCGCGTCCATGATGCACCCGCCCGTGCGCCCGCAGCGATAGCCCGCCGTGCAGAACGACGTGATGATGCCTTCGCTGGCCAGATGGGCGATCAACTGCTCTAGCGTCCGCGTGTCGGAGAGCACGAACTGCTGACGGTCCTTCTCCTGATGCTGTTCGCTCTCGAAATCGCTGTAGCCCTTGATCGCGATGTTGCTGCTGGCGTCCATCTGCGTGATGCCGCAGGCCACGCAGGCGTCGCGCGATTCGGGCCGCTCGCGGCAGGTGACGATCATCCCCGTGTACGGCACCGAGAGGCGCGTGACGACCACGATGCGGCGGAAGGTGTCGTCGTCGATCAAGTACGGCGACGTGGTCGGCAGGTCGGTGCCGCTCGCGGGCTCCAAACGGGGGAAGGAGATCGTGTGGGGTCCGATGCCGAACTGACGCTCCAAGTCGCGTGCGTGATAGACCGAAGCCATCAGCTCGAACTGCCAATCGTACAAACCGAACAGCACGCCCATGCCCACGTCGTCCACACCCGCCTCCATGCAGCGATGGAAGCAGGTCGTGCGCCAGTCATAGTTGCCCTTCACCGTGCCGGCCGGATGCAAGCGGGCGTACGTGGCGCGGTGATAGGTCTCCTGAAACACTTGGAACGTGCCGATGCCGACCGCTTTCAGCACGCGCAGATCCTCGATCGGCAACGGCGCGGCGTTGACGTTCACGCGACGGATGCCGACGGTCGTGCCGCGCGGCGATTTGACCGGATGATCGTAGATGGTCCGAATCGTGTCGGCGAAATACTCCGTGGAGGTTTTGGGATGTTCGCCGTAAACCGCGATGAGCCGCTTGTGCCCGATCTTGCCTGCCAGCACGTCGATCTCCTGCCGCACCTCGTCCATCGTCAACATGCGCCGATGCTGATCCGTGTTGCCGCTGCGGAAGCCGCAGTAGGCGCAACGGTTGACGCAGAGATTGCTCATATAGAGCGGTGCGAACATCACGATGCGGTTGTCGTAGACCGCCTTCTTTACGGCGAGCGCCGTTTCGGTCATTTCTTGGAACAGCGCAGGGTCGGTCACCTGAATCAGCGTCGCCGTCTCTTCGGGAAGAAGCGTCTGGATGGCGCGGGACTTGGCCAGAATCTCTCGGATGCGGACGGGATCGTTCGGATTGCCCCGCGCGGCGGCCGCGAGCTTGAAGAAGATTTCCGATTCGTCAACGAAGTGGTGCCCACCCGGCAGATATTTCGAGATTTGCTCGGGAATGATGAAGTTCTTGCGGTAGTCGTCCGCATCCGCAAACCGGCGGATAGGCGTCTGAGTCAGGGTCGGCATGGCAGTCTCCTTTGTTTCTCAAGCGGCGACGACCTTCGGCCCCAATCGAATGATGCCCGCATCCCCGTGCGGCGCGCAAGAGCAATTCGACTTCGTCGTCCTCGGGTCAGAGCGCAGGGCTCCTCCGCCTCAGAAAACGCGCAAACGATACGCCTTTATCGATTGGAACGCAAGCCCATTGTCGCCAGTTGTCGGCGAAGGCTCACGCCGTCTGGTGGCGGCGGCGGTAGGCCAGCGGCGCGCAGCCGACGGCCGCCGAAAAGGCGCGGCAGAAATGCGCCTGGTCGTAAAAGCCGCACGTCTGCGCCACCTCGGCCACGCTCGCCCGCGTCTCGCGCAGCGGCAGTTTGCTCGTGACCACCAGCCGCGGCACGCCCTTGCCACCTGGCTCGGGCTCCACGCGGTTCAGCATCGGCACGCCGTCCGCCATCACGCGTCGGTCGTCGGCCCGATAA
>Ga0172375_10000183_pt1 | contig 96423 bp, 94 predicted proteins | sample LakKiv1m_FD_114537 | JGI IMG/M metagenome (GOLD analysis project Ga0172375, IMG submission 114537) | Freshwater microbial communities from Kabuno Bay, South-Kivu, Congo - kab_092012_11.1m | ecosystem: Environmental > Aquatic > Freshwater > Lake | place: Democratic Republic of the Congo...
CGTTTCCTAAATGAAACAATGCCAAAAAAACAAAGTGGACAATCACAAAAAAAAGCAAAAGAAAAAGATGTTGATGAACACATAAGGGTTCTTTATGTGTCTACCAACATCTTATCATTTCAAAAATTGCATTCTTTTCATTTTCTGAAGGTGTAATTGCATCCGAACTGACCCTGGATGAACGCGCCGATTTCCTTCCAGGCCTTGCCCGCTTCCGGAACAAGGTCGAAGGCAAGCTGGAAGACGTGGAACATCCCCCGGTAGATCGACACCGAGACGTCGACCCCCGCTTCGCTCGCCTTCCGCGCGACCGTGAGGGTGTCCGATTCGAGCATTTCGAAACTGCCGACGTGCATCATCATCGGCGGGAATCCCGTGAACTCGCCATAGGCTGGACTGACGTAGGGATCCTTCAGCGGATGCGTTCCCGCGTACGCCCGGACATCGAGCGGGTTCGTCCCGGCGCCGAGGAGGGGGTCGAGGGTGAAATTGCGCAGATAGGATTCGCCTTCGCCGGCGAGGTCGGTCCAGGCGGACATCGTGATGATCGCGTGCGGAAGCGCGCGACCGAGATCGCGCAGTTTGAGGCACAGCGCAAGCGCGAGTCCTCCCCCCGCGGAGTCGCCGACGACGATCACGCTGTCCGGCCCGTATCCGTCGGAGAGCAGGCGATCGTAGGCGGCGAAGGCGTCCTCGAGCGCGGCCGGGAAAGGATGGTCCGGCGCGAGGCGATAGTCGACCGAGACGACGTCCGTGCCGCAGGAAATCCGATGGTACTTCACTGCCGAACGGCGATACATGTCGCTGTATCCGGCGACATAGGCACCGCCGTGAAACTGCAGGATGACGTTTTGGCTTCTGCCGGCGGCATCATGCAGGAATTCCATCCGCGCTCCGGTGGGAAGGTCGATCCATTCGGCGCGGAGACGCTTCGGCCAGCGGTAATCCGCGCTCGCTTCGGTGGTGAACAGTTTTCCGAGACTGACGGGACCGTGCGAAGCGAAGTTGGGCAGCAGTCTGCCGAGTCTCAGAAGTTGCTTGGCCAGGCTTCCGCGGATCGTCTTGTTGTTCACGTGGAGATAAAGCATGGTATCACCGCCTCTTCCAGTATATCACGGGACGGCCGGCCGCGGCACCGCAATCCTCCCGGAAAGTCGGCTCTCCCGGTTCTCAAGCGATTTTCCGTAGAATTCCGTTCACGACCGCCGAAATCGTTATATAATACTCTTGAATCTACATTCTCACGGCTTTCAGCGCCGTGAAGGGGGGGAATCGGCTTTCGGGCCGGACACTTGAATAAAAAATTGATTCTCTTGATTTTGTTCCTTATCCTGCCGATGGCGATTTCCGCCATCGGGTCCTCCGGCTTCAGCCTTTCGCAGACCACCATCGACCGCTACGAAGCTGACGTCACGCTCGACGCCAACGGCGACATGACCGTCGTCGAACGCTGGGACATGGACTATTCCTCCGAACTCTACGTCCGCTTCCGCGACATCGCCTACAGCAAATACGCCGAGGGCTACCCGCTGTACGAGGATTCCGGGAACACGGCCGATTTCGTCGAAAGCGCCGCATCCGTGCGCGTCATCAAGGACGGCGAAGACATCACCTACAAAGTCAGAACCGGGTATTCGTGGGAAAACGACCGCGACGAATACGGCGAGTACATCACGTGTTATCCGTATCGCCTTTACTGCGAGTCGATCTTCACCGAACTGTGGTATCCCGAGGATGCTCTCGGCAAGGTGACGTTCGAGTACGAATACAAGATCGCCGGCGCCGTCACGCAGTATTCCGACATCTCCGAACTGAACTGGATGCTCTTCGAGTACGCCGAGGGGAAGATCAAGGCCGCGGAAGTCACCGTCCATCTTCCGGCGAACCTCCATACGATCGACGACGTCTTCGTCTGGGGCCACAGCCTCGCTTCCGGCACGATCGAGATCGTCGACAGCGACGAGATCGTGATGAACCTCGACAACGTCGGCAAGACCGACTACATCGAATTCCGCATCCTGATGGAAAACGACCTCTTCCCGGCGATCGACGCCAGGAACGTCGTCCTCCATCCCGACATGAATTTCGCAACGCTCTCCGCCTATGAAGCCGAACTCGCCGACGAGACGAACATGCGCATCCTGATCGCGCAGATCGTCCTCTACGCAGCGATCGCCGGCGTCGCCGTCATGGGCTTTCTCACCGTCCGCGTCTACCGCAAGTACGACAAGGAATACGAGCCGCGCTTCACCGCCGACTATTACCGCGACCTTCCGGGCGACGAAACCCCCGCCGAAGTCAGCTACCTCTACTACATGAAAAAGATCAACGACGAGGATGTCACCGCGACCCTCCTCGACATGATCCGGCGCAAATTCGTCGAGATCGATTACCAAGGTCAGGACACGACGTCGAAGGACGCCGAATTCTCGCTCCGGCTGGTCGCGGGCAAGGACCGCTCGCAGCTGCTTTCCCACGAAGCCCATCTCCTCGACTGGTTCTTCAACCACATCGGCAACGGCACCAGCGTTTCGACCGAGCGGATCGAGAGTTACGGCAAGTCGGTCGGCAACGCCGAACGGTTCCAGAACGACGCGCGTCAGTTCTCCCGCCTCGCGAAGCGGGCCGGCGAAAAGCGCGACTTCTTCGAGAAGACGCTCGCCGCCGACAAGAACAGGGCGTTCGCCAACGCCCTCCTGCCGGGCGGCCTCCTCGCCGCGAGCCTTCTGACCGGCGCCGCGTTCTCGCTTGACAATACCGTCGCCGCACTCATTTCGGGCATCGTCCTCGTCGCCTACGCGATCTACGTCGCGACGATCCAGAAGCGCAGCGTGAACGGCAACGAAGAATTCGTCAAATGGCGCGCCTTCCGCAAGTTCCTGGTCGAATTCGGCCGGTTCAACGACTATCCGATGCCCTCCATCATCGTCTGGGAACACTATCTCGTCTACGCGACGTCGCTCAAATGCGCCGACCTCGTCATGGACCAACTGCGGGTCAAGCTGCCGGTCGACGAGGAAACGATGTCGCAGGCGACCTTCATGGGCGCCGGATACCGGATGCGGGGCTTCTATTTCGGATACGCCCTCGGCCGGTTCCAGCGCAGCTACACGACCGCGCGCACCAACGTCCAGCAGACCATCGTCGCCGCCAACGCGGCGAAGGCCGGTTCCGGCGGACATGGCGGCGGTTTCGGCGGCGGCCGCTCTTTCGGGGGCGGCGGCGGCGGCGGGAGAAGCCGCTGAGCTGACATTCCACTCGTATTCACAACAAAAAATATACTCTAGGAGGTAAGTCAAATGTTTCTAGCAATCACCGGCGGCGCCATCGCCGGGATCGTCATCGCGGTCGTCGTGGTCGCGCTCATCCTCTGGGTCGTCAGCGTCTACAACACGCTCGTCGGCCTCCGCAACAAGGTTCGCAACGGCTGGAGCCAGATCGACGTCCAGCTGAAGCGCCGCTTCGACCTGATTCCGAACCTGGTCGAAACCGTCAAGGGCTATGCCACCCATGAAAAGGACATCTGGGATCAGTTCGGCAAAGCCCGCGGACTCTATCAGCAATCCGCCCAGACCGGTGACGTTTCGAAAGCCGCCGAAGCCGAGAAGGGACTGTCCGGCGCCCTTGCGCGTCTGATGGTCGTCCAGGAAGCCTATCCGGAACTCAAGGCCAACGAGAACTTCAAGGAAATGATGGCCCAGCTGAAGGATACCGAGGACAAGATCATGTTCAACCGCCAGTTCTACAACGACACGGCGATGAACTTCAACAACAAGATCGAAATGTTCCCGGGCAACATCGTCGCGAAGCTGTTCGGCTTCGTCGTCGCGAAGTTCTTCGAAGTCGCGGAAGAAGCGGAACGCCAGGGCGTCAAGGTCAAGTTCTGATCCCATGCGGACTGAGGGGCGTGGGTGCGGTCCCGATTCCCGATCGCAGCCCATGCCCCTTTCTTTCGCGCGGTCGATCTCTCCGGGGATTCCATCGTGTTCTTCTTCGACGAACGCTACGCCACCTTCGAACCCTTCACCCTCGCGCATTTTCTCCCCGTCCTCCTGGTCATCGCGGCGGTCGTCCTGATCGTCGTCTTCCGGGAGAGGCTGCGGGCGGACGCGCGCTTCGACCGCCGCTTCCGCATCGCCTTCGCACTCGTTACCGTCGTGATGGAATGGATCTACGACGGCTGGGTGATCCTGCGCGGCGGCGCCAATTTCACGCTCCTGCCGTTCGGCCTCTGCGTCGCCTCGATGTACCTGACGGCGCTTGCGCTCCTCACCGGCAGCGAGACACTTTTCAAGATCGTCTATCCTTGGGCCGTCGCGGGTGCGATCCTCTCGCTCGTCGTGGCGGACATGAGCTATACCTTCCCGCACTTCCGCTACTTCCATTATTTCGGCCTGCACGGTATGTTCCTCATCGCCAACGTCTACATGGCGGCGACCGCGAAGACGCCCTATCGCCATCGGGACGTCCTGCGCTCGAGCGGGATCCTGCTCGCGGTGGCGATCCCGATGTATTTCCTCAACGGTCTCCTCGGAACGAACCATCTTTTCCTCGCGGAACTGCCCGCGGAGGTCGCGCCGATGTTTCTGTGGATGGGCTCGCCCGGGTGGGTTTTCGGATTCGGGTTCGCGATGTTTCTCCTCTTCCATCTCGTCAGCCTGCCGCTCATCCTCTCCGGGCGACGCGGAACGATCGCCAAATGAAATCAAAAGCACGGCCAGAAGGCCGTGCTTTTTGACGGAGATGCAACATCAGGAGGCGGGGGTGAGGGTTTCGAGCGCGTCCTTGACGGCGAGCAGGATCGCCTTGGAGGAATAGGTGGCGCCTGCCACCGCGTCGACGTCGAGCGAATTGGCCGCGACGATGTCGTCGATGATGGCTTCCGCATCGCCTCCCTGTCCGTTCACGTGTTCGCGGATGACGATGTCCACGATCACATGGTCCGCGACCGTGACGTCGACGGCAACGGAAACAGGCAGCCGCGCGAACGATCCGGCATAGGTTCCGTCCGGAACGGCCGAAAGGTCGACGTCCGCGATCTCCGTCGTCCTGAGCGACTCCAGTCCCTTCTCCATCCTGGCCACGATGATCGCGCCGATGCCGGCGAGGACGCCGATGACGAGGGCGATGACGGCGAGAATCTTCAGGAAGCGGGGCATGTCATTGCCTGCCTTCCGGATTCACGATGCGTCCGACCGACGCGGCGATCTGCGCGGCGCGTTGTTTCGACCTCCAGTGGACGATCCCGGTCGCATAGACGTCCGGATGGAAGCGGGCGAGCAACCCGACGGCCTGACGCACCGTGCGCGTGCCGCCGAGCCAGTCCCGTAAAAAATACTGGGTGACGAGGATGCCGATCCGCTGTCCGGCGGGAAAATCGATGCGGGACAGATAGTCGACGACCGGTTCCGGGAGCGAAAAACCCTGGACGGGCGTACCGAGGACGACGAGGTCGAACCCGCGCGCCGAGGGGACCGAGACGAGGGTGCGGTCGTTCCTGATGTCGCGGACGAGCAGGCGAGTGAGGGTGACACTGTGTCCGGAAGCTTCGAAAGCCTCCTTTGCCTGCTCGCAAAGCGACAGGGTGTTTCCGGTTTCCGAATAGACGACGATTCCGATGTTCATGACGACCTCCCGGCCGTATCGAAGCGGCCGCAATCATTATTATACCACCGCGAGTCGGGAGAAGGATTCGATTTTCGGCAATAAGAATCCCACGTTCACGGTTGGTGGGAGAGGGAGACGATTTCGACAAAATAGGTATTGTGTTTTGCACAGTACCGTGTTATGCTATTGGTGTGTATTGCACACTACGAACGGGACAATCATTGGACGATTTCAGGCGACTTTCATCATCAAGTTTAATTAAATTAATCGAAAATTCAAAATATATGTTGAAATTTGATTTGAAAATTAATATAATCAATTTGTGGGTTGATAAGAAGAAGGTGTTTTCCAGATGAAGGAACTGCTGTTCGAGAAGAAAGGCCGATTCATCCAGTACATCCTGGCCTGTTTCATGTTCATCGTCTCGGACGTCCTCCGGGCGTTCGTGCTCGCGATGATCTTCAATGCCATCGAGATCGCGACGATGGAATATTTCTGGTGGACGGTCATCGCGGCGGCAGGGTTCATCCTCATCAGCGCCGGGCTCTTCCTCGGTTCGCGGATGCTGCGGATCGCCTTCATGCGCGACATTCTCCTCGAGATCCGCGGCCGCGCCTTCGACAAGATCCTCGGCATGTCGTTCAAGGGGTTCAACAAGAAGTCGCGCGACGTCTACGTCTCCAACCTGACGAACGACATCAATACGATCGAGAACAACTTCTTCGTCTCCCTCCTCAACTTCGTCCTGCGCTGCGGCTCGTACGTCGTCATCCTCACGATCCTGATGATCATCGAGTGGCGCGTCGGCCTCATCGTCTTCGCCGTTTCCATCGTCGTCCTCGGCATCTCGAAACTGTTCGAGGACCGCACCGTGAAACTGCAGGAGGAGAAGTCGACGGAGAACGAACGTTTCACCGTCGCCGTCGCCAACACCTTCAGCGGGCTCGAGATCCTCAAGCTGAACAACATCGAGCAGAAATTCCTCGCCCGCTCGAAAGAGCAGATCGCGAAACTGGAAACCAGGAAGATGAAGTTCAGTTTCTTCACGTCGCTTCAGAACCACGTCAACGAGGCGATCGGCGCCGCCGTCATGTTCGGTCTCCTCGTCTACCTGATGTACAGTCCCGACGAGGCGATCGGGCTCGGGCGCATCATCCTCGTCGTCCAGCTTTCCTCCTCCTGCGTCTTCCCGCTCGTCCAGATGCTTCCGCTGCTCAACGTGATCAAGTCCTCCGACATGATTTACCGGAAGATCACGAAGGCGGAAGACACGGACGTCGAAACGAACGGCCGGCCGAATCCGTACCGGTTCAAACATCAGATCGCCGTCCGCGGCCTCCGGTTCTCCTACGATCAGAAGGAAGTCTTCAAATACCTCGACTTCACGATCGAGAAAGGCAAGTAATACCTGATCAAGGGTCCTTCCGGCGCCGGCAAGACGACGCTCATCAAACTCCTGACGATGGCGTACGACGATTACGAAGGATCGATCGAGATCGACGGCGTCGATCTGAAGCAGATCAAGACGAAGAGCTTCAACGAGAACGTCTCGTTCGTCTACCAGGACGTCTTCCTCTTCGAGGCGTCGATCCGCGACAACGTCGCCCTCTTCAAGGAAGTCCCGGACGAACGCGTCATGAAGGCGGTCGAAGCGGCCGGCCTCGGCGACTATGTCCGGGCACAGGAGCACGGCCTCGAGGAAGAAATCGCCGAGAACGGCAAGAACCTGTCCGGCGGCGAGCGTCAGCGCATCTCGATCGCCCGAGCCCTCTGCAAGCAGGCGGACATCCTGTTCGCCGACGAGGCGAGCTCGTCCCTCAACGAGGAACTCGGCCGCGCGGTCGAGGAAACCATCCTCGCCCTCGACGCGACCGTGGTCGCGATCAGCCACAAGTATTTCCCCGGGGTCTCCGAACGCTACGACTACGTCCTCGAACTGAAGGACGGCTATGTGAACCAGTATCCCGCGAGCGATTATTTCACGGAGGAAAACGGCAATGAAGCGACGCATTAAGTATTTCGACCGGTTCCCGCTCGTGCTCCTGCCGATGATCGCCACGGCGGTCGTCGCCTTCCAGATGTCGTTCGCGATGCGCGACACGATCGACGCCGCGCTGGCCCGCGACTGGACCCTCTTCTGGGTCGAATCGACCTGGATGATCGTCTACGTCCTCCTCCTCTTCCCCACCAACGTCCTCACCGCATACGCCAAGAACGCGTTCCTCAAGAACGTCGCGACGCGCATGAAGACCGATTATGTCGAAGCCGTCTTCGGCAAGAACATCCACGAGTTCCAGAAGGAGAACAACGCCGCGTACGTCTCTGCGCTCACGAACGATTTCGCGATCATCGAGACGGATTATCTCGAACAGCTTCTCGCGATCGCGGAAGCGGCGATCAACTTCATCACCGTGATCGTCATCTTCTCCCTCATCAACCCGCTCATCCTCCTCGTCGGGATCGGCGTCATGATCCTGAACGGCTTCATCTCCGCGCTGATCGAACGTCCCGTCAAGAAGCACAACGAGGAGCGCAGCAAGCTGTTCGCCGGCTACAACGGCTTCGTCAAGGAAGTCCTCTCGGCCTTCGGGATCATCAAGAACAACGGTCTCGAGGAACGCGTCCGGACCAACTACCGCGCCAAGAGCGAATCGGTCCAGCAGAAGCGCTATGTCATCGACCGCCTGATGAGCTTCGTCTTCGTCGGCCAGAACGCGACGACGCTGACGGTGATCCTCGGGCTCATGCTCCTCGTGATCCGGATGACGATGCTCGGTCTCGTCACCTTCTCCGGCGTCGTCGTGATCGTGAACAACATCGACCGCCTGATCGGGCCCGTCTTCACGATGGCCGAAGCACTCCCGCGGATCCGCTCCGTCCGCTCCATCTTCCAGCGCATCGACGATTCGCTCAAAGCGAAGAATCCGTATCAGGAGACGCTCCCGCTCGCGAAGTTCGAACGGGCGATCACCTTCCGCGGCGTCAGTTTCGCCTATGACGAGAACGTCGTTCTGAAAAACGTCGATCTGACGTTCGAAAAAGGCAAGAAGTATCTCGTCATCGGCCCCTCCGGAGGCGGAAAGTCGACCGTCCTGCGTCTGCTGCGGAAATATTTCAACCCGTCCGAAGGCACGATCGAGATCGACGGCAATCCGCTCCGCGACGTCCGCAAGGAAGATTATTTCTCCCGCATCGCCAACATCGAGCAGATGATCTTTCTCTTCGAGGACACCCTCAGGAACAATCTCACCCTCTTCAAGGAGCATTCGGAAGCGGACATCGCCGACGCGATCGCGAAGGCGGGACTCGCCGAATTCGTCGAAAGCAACCCCGAAGGCCTCGATTACATGATCTACGACAACGGCAAGAACGTTTCCGGCGGCGAAAAGAGCCGCATCGCGATCGCCCGCGGCCTCCTCAACAAGGCCGACGTGATCATGCTCGACGAAGCGTTCGCCTCGCTCGACCGCGAACGCGCCCGCGACATCGAATCGACCCTGCTCGACCTCGAAGGCGTGACCGTCATCAACGTCTCCCACGTCGTGATTGCCGAGAACAAAGGCCGCTACGACGGGGTTGTCGTCGTCAAGAACCGCGCCGCGCGCCTCGCTTCCTAACCCTTGTCCGAACGACTCGCGGGACGCCGTCGGCGCCCCGCTTTCCTTTCGCGCCGATTCCGTGTATAATGGAGAAAACGGCCGCGGCCGGGAAGGGGGAGTCACCATGAATAACGACAGCCTCTTCGAGGTTCCGCTCCGCCCGGAGTGGGCCGCCCGCCTGCTTTCCTGGTATCGCGCCAACCGACGCGACCTGCCCTGGCGCGTCCAACCCGATCCGTACCGCATCTGGATCTCCGAAATCATGGGGCAGCAGACGCGGATGAACGTGCTCGTGCCGTATTTCGAACGCTTCGTGGAGCGCCTTCCGACCCTGTCCGATCTCGCCCGCGTCGACGACGACACGCTCTTCAAGCTGTGGGAGGGACTCGGATACTACCGCCGCGCGGCGAACATGAAGAAGGCCGCGGCGATCGTCATCGAACGATACGGCGGGATTCTTCCCGCCGATCCCGACGTGCTCATGACCCTGCCGGGGATCGGCCCCTACACCGCCGGGGCGATCGTCTCGATCGCCTTCGGCCGTCCCGCGCCCGCCGTCGACGGGAACGTCAGACGCGTCGTCGCCCGCCTGTTCGGCATCGAAGGCGCCTCCGCCGATGCCGCCGTCCATGCCCGCGTCGCCGCGATCGTCCGCGCCCACATCCCGGCGGACGCCGCCGGCGACTTCACGCAGGCCTTGATGGAGCTCGGCGCCCTCGTCTGCCTGCCGAACGGTCTGCCGAAGTGCTCTTCCTGCCCGGGTGCAGAAGATTGTATCGCTTTGGCACGCGGATGGATCGGCGCGATCCCGGCGAAAGCCGCGGAGAAAGCCCGCCGTGTTGAGAGGATGACCGTCTTCGTGATCCGCTCCACAGGCGGATTCCTCCTCGCGAAGCGTCCCGAAACGGGGCTCCTCGCGGGATTGTGGGGACTTCCTTCCGCTTCCGGACATCTGGACGAGGCCGCGGTGCGGCGCTGGGCGGAAGAAGTGCCGGTCGATGTCGCCGCCGCCGTCAGGCTCGCCTCCCGGACCCACGTCTTCACGCACGTCGTCTGGGACATGGACGCCTGGCTCCTCGAAGCAGGAGAAGCCGTCCCGGAGTCGGCCGGAACCTGTTTCACGCTCGAAGAAATCATCCGGTCCAAGTCGGTCCCCACCGCCTTCCGGCCGTTCCTCGCCGAGGCGGCGGAACTCCGATCTTCTGATTCCCCTCGCCGCGATCCGACGAGCGATCTAGAATGAAAGAGGGTGCATCCCTGTGAACAAACTCCGTGACCGGTTGTCCGGACAACCGGCCGCGCACATCCTCGACGTCGGAACGGGCGTCGGGAATTTCGTCGCGGTCCTGAAAGAAGCCGGCGTGGCGTTTGCCGAGATCGTCGGGATCGACACGTCCGAGCGTGCCGTCGACGCCGCGCGCAAGAACTTCGCCGACGATCCGCGCATCCGGTTCGAACGGATGGACGCGCTCGCGATGACGTATCCCGACGCGACGTTCGACGTCGTCTGCCTCTCGAACACGCTGCACCACCTGGCGGATCCGCACGCCGTGTTCGCGGCGATGCGCCGCGTCCTCAAGGACGACGGGATCCTGCTCGTGAACGAGATGACATCCGACGGCCTCGACGAGAGGCAGATCAGCCACCGCGAGCTCCATCACCTCTCGGCCGCGCTCGACCGCGCCGCCGGAATCGTCCATCGCGACACCTACGAAAAGGACGAGATCCTTGACGTCGTCGCGCGCGAATCCGGTCTCGCGATCCTCGCATCCTGGACGCTCGCGTTTCCTCCCGCGCCCGAACCGACCGCGGACGAGGTCGAGTCCTTCGCCGGGACCGTCGACCGCCTGCTCGCCCGTGTCGCCGACGCCGGCGTCCGCGAGACGTTCCGGGAGCGCGGCGAAGCCGTCAAGGCGCAGATCAGGACGTGCGGCTTCGCGGGTGCGACGCAACTCGTGGTCATCCTCGGAAAGGCGTCCGCGACATCATGATCCATCTCGAAGCCGTGTCACGGGAAAACTTCCGTCAGGTCGCGTCGCTCGCGGTCGCAGACCATCAGAACGAGTTCGTCGCTACGAACGCGTACTCGATCGCAGAGGCATCGGTCTTCCCTGCGCAGCATCCCCTCGTCGTTTTTCACGGCGACGAACCGGTCGGCTTCTGCATGTGGGCGAAGGACAGCGCGTCCGGCCAGTACTGGGTCGTCCGCCTGATGATCGACGCCCGCTTCCAGGGCAGGGGTTTCGGCCGCGCGGCGATGGAAAAGCTCCTCGCGCTGATGCGCGCCGAAGGGGCGAGGGACCAGATCTACGTCAGCTTCGTACCCGGGAATGCCGTCGCGCGGAACCTTTATGCAAGCATGGGTTTTCTCGACACCGGCCGCATCGAGGACGACGAAACCGTCTTCGTCCTTCCGTTCGTCAGCGACAAACGATGAAAAGCACGGCGCCCCCTTGGCGGGAGCGCCGTGCTTTTCATGTCGTGGATCGTGGCTTGCCGGCTAGCGGGCGGAACGTCTCGTGAAAAGCGAGGCGACGCCGAGGGTCACGGCGGAACCGCCGATCGACACCGCGGCGAGGATGAGGACGTACAGCCAGTACTTGTCCGGGATCAGGTAGTTGAAGGGATTTCCCCAGCCGTATTCGAGCGTCATGAAGTCGGTGACGCCTAGAAGCTTGTTCATCGCGAAGGCGAACGCGGCCGTCCCGAGGAGCACGAGGGCGGCCTTCCAGGTGTCCCTGAGGCGAGGGACATAGAATCCCGAGAGAACCATGTAGAGCGGCACGAACACGAGCGTGCCGTGATAGGAGAACGACTGGAACGGCATGATGTTGTCGTGTACGAACGTCCACGTGGGCAGATTGCCGAGGATCCCGGCGAAATCGGGGACGACGAGGATGATCGACGTCACCAGCAGCTGCACGGAAAAGGCGAACGGCTTCACGAATGCGGCGAGTTTCTTGTGGCGGCTGGCGACGAGGGGGAAGGCGTAGAGTCCCATCGAGCAGATGTGGAACGGCAACATGTAGGCCGTGTACAGGCCGACTCCGCCGTAGTCGGGACTGTTGAAGATGTAAACCGTCTTGACGAACTCCCAGATCCAGATGAACGCGGAAGCGGCGAGGATGACTTTGCGGTCATAGGACTCGCCATAGCCTTTCTTCTTGCGGATGATGAGGGTGAGGACGAGCAGGACCGCGACGAGCGGCAGGACCCAGGCGAGCCCGAGCAGATGTTTCGAACCGAAATTACCCATGGTGTCTCCCTTCGAGTTGCACGCATTCATCATATCACCTGCACGGAAAAAGTCAAGCCCCCGAAAAAGGAGAACGGGAAAATGACGGAACACGGCCTTCCGGAGCGCGTCGTTGTGGTATAATGACAGCGGGGGGATCACGTGCCGGACGGATCGAGCGAAGCCCCCGGAAGCACAGCCATGCCACGCAGACTCAAGCGTATCGTTCTCGTCGTTCTCCTCTTTCTCGCACTGGTCGTGAGCGCGATCGTGCCGGTTCTCATCATGCTCGGGCTGCAGGAGCGCTATCTCTTGTTCATCCCCTACGGTCTCTTCGTCGTCTTCGTCCTGTTCCTCGTCGTCCGGATCGAATCCGGCGGGACCGATGCCTCCGCCGGCTGGGGGAGGCTTCCCGGGTTCTTCGCCGCGCACGTGTTCCTGACGATATCCGGAGCGGCGAACGTCGCATTCTTCATCGCTTCGCTCATCGGTCCTCTCCCCGCCGACAGACGGTTCGTTTCGGCCTGTGCCCTGCTGGCATTCGCCGTCGTCGCGGTCCTGAAATGTCTGTCCGGAAAGATCGAACGGCTGCGCGCCCGTCCCTTCTGGATCGAACTGCTCGCCGATGCGCTCGCGCTGTCCGCCCTGCTCGCAACCGCGATTACGGTCATTTTCCTTTGATGCCTGATTCCTCCGAGGTGAACCCATGCCAAGACGTGCCCGACGGCGCCGCTTCCTCCTGTTCCTCCTCGCCGCATTCTTCGCTGCGATCCTCGAATTCTATGCGGTGAGCGCAGGGGTCGCCGGCCATGTAAAAAACGTCTATGCCGACGTCGATGCCGACGCGACGTTCGTCGAGGCGGACGGGATCCGCACGCATTTCCGCGAATTCGGGACGGATGGCCTGCCCGTGCTCGTCCTGGTCCATGGATTCCTCGGTTCTTCCTTCGATTACCTCGAGCTCGCGGACGGCCTCGACGACGCGTTCCATCTCTTCGCGATCGATCTCGTCGGGTTCGGCCTCTCCGACAAGCCGCTCGATTTCGACTACGGGAAAGCCTCGCAGGCGGATCATCTCGACGCGGTCGTCGACGCGCTCGGACTGACGGAATTTTTTCTCGGCGGGCACTCGATGGGCGGCGAGGTCGCGATCCACTACGCCCTCTCCCATCCGGAACGGGTGACGCGGCTCGTCCTCTTCGCGAGCGCCGGGCTTTCAGACGGCGCGCCCGGTCCGCTCCCGACGTTCCTTTACGCATTCACCGTCAAGAACTACTTCCTCCAGCGCCTCGGCTATTCGGGAGCGTATGAAGACGCCGAAGTGGGGAACGGCGGACGTTTCGACCGCATGTTCGCCTATAACGCGACGATTCCCGCCGCGGTCATGCGCGCGTTTTCCGAAGACGACGACTCGGGGTCCGTCGCGGACCACCTCGGCGAACTCGACCTTCCCGTCCTCCTCGTCTGGGGAACCCGGGACCGATTCATCCCGGCTTCGTCGATCGACGTCTTCCTCGCGGTGATTCCGGATGCCGAGGGCATCCTCATCACGGGAGCCGGCCACCTTCCGTTCCAGGAATGTCCCGACGAGACGGCCGCCTTCGTCCGTACCTTCCTCCTTGATTGATGACGCTGCCTCCCGGCGGATGACAGCGTCTCGTCGTCCGTCGCCCGATCAAGATGCCGTTCCGTTAAGGAACGGTTTTTTTTGAGGTTGCCGTTCATGAAGGTTCGTCTTCCCCCCGGCGCCTCCGGGTGATATAATGTTCCTGAGTACTCCGCCGCATGCGGCGAGAAGGAAGTGATCCCGTGAACAGTTATTTCCGCATCGACGTCGACCTCGTCGCCGCCGTCGTGCTCGCGGTCATCATGGTCATCGCGTTCAAGCGTCTCGACCGGAGGGACGGGCTCAACCGCGCGTTCCTCTATACGTCGCTCATCGTGGTGGTCCAGCTCGTCGTCGAGGCGCTCACCTGTCTGATGAACGGGATTCCCGGCGGCTGGGTCCGGCCGACGGCGATCGCGCTCCACGTGATCCTGTTCATCGCCGCGCCGACCCTCACCTGGTTCTGGTACCGCCTGTCCCGCCATGTCGCCGGTCCGGTGGAACGGCTCACGTCCCTCCGCAGCGCCCTCATCCTCGCGCCGCTTGCCGTCAACGTCGTGCTGACGCTTTTCTCGGCGTTTAGCGGCATCTTCTTTGCGATCGACGCCGACAACGTCTACCATCGCGGACCGCTGTTTTTGCTCGCGTCCGGCATCACGTATTTCTATCTTCTGCTCGCGCTTTCGCGCATCATCGTCGACCGCCGCAAGTTCGTCCTCGAGGACATCGTCCTGATGATCGCGGCGACGGTGATGCCGATTCTCGGAGGGCTGCTCCAGTCGCTCTTCTACGGCATCCTCCTGATGTGGCCGAGCGTCGCCTTCTCGCTCGTGATCCTCTTCATCTTCCTCGAGCAGCGTCTCGTGCGCGTCGACAGTCTCACCGGCGCCTGGACGCGCGAATCGTTCGAGTACTACGTGTCCCGCCGGCAGAAGAGCCAGGCGCCGTTCGGCCTCGTCTACCTGGACCTCGACGGGCTCAAGGAGATCAACGACGGTTTCGGGCACCACGAAGGCGACTCCGCGCTCAAGGCCGTCGCCGACGCCGTCAAGCGCACCCTCGGTCCGGACGATTTCATCGTGCGCCTCGGCGGCGACGAGTTCCTCGCCTTCGTCGACGGCGCGACGTCCGCGAGCCTTGTGGCCGTCGTTGACGCCGCCCGGGCGAACATCGACCGCTACAACGCATCCGCACAGAAACCCTATCGCGTTTCCGCAAGCTTCGGCTACGACGTCCGCAACCCCGGATTCGCCGAAGCCGGCGATTTCGTCCGACACGTCGACCGTCTGATGTACGAGGGAAAGAACCGCAAGCGCGCGCCGCGCCGCTAAGGAGGACTCACCATGAGCATCGACATCCGCCCCCTGACACCCGATCTCGCCGAAACGTTCGTCCGCCTGTTCGACGACCTGTCGTTCGAGCACGCCCGCGAATGGAAGGGCTGCTACTGCCGCTTCTATCAGACCGACTGCGACTTCGATTCCTGGATCGGGCGCACCGGCGAAGACAACCGCAGGGACGCCCTCGAGGCGATCCGCGCCGGCCACATGCACGGTTATGTCGCCATCGAAGAGGGCGTCTGCGTCGGCTGGGTGAATGCCGCCGACGCGCTTGACTACGTGCGTCTCAGGAACGATCTCGCGCCCCATGTCGGGACCCGGAAGGTTGGTCTCACGATCTGCTTCGTCATCGAACCCGGGCATCGCAACAATGGTCTCGCGCGGATGCTTCTGAAAGCCGCCGTCGACGGGTTCCGGCGCGATGGATACGAAGCCGCGATCGGGTTGCCGATCGACCGTCCGATGGCGGACGAACGCCGTTATCGCGGCACCCTCAACATGTACCGCGAAGCCGGTTACCTCGAATGCGGCCGCCATGCGGCAATCGTCGTCATGGAGCTCGATCTGACGGGGAAAGGCGGACGGCCGTGAACGCGCGGAACCGATCCTTCGCCGCGATCGCGGCGGTCTATGCGGTCGCATTCGGTGTCGGCGCGACGGTGTTCTTCCTGGTTCCGGGTGGAGTCGTCCTGCGGGCGCTTCTCGCCGACCTGGCGATGACTCTCATCGTGTTCGCCGCGTCGCTTTGCGCCAAGAACGCGAGTCTCTACGATCCGTACTGGAGCGTCGTTCCGCCATATCTCCTGATCCTCGCGGTCTTCGCCGCCGGCACCGTCACCGCATCGGCGGCGTGCGTGCTCCTCGCCCTTTCCGTCTGGTCGATCCGCCTTACCTGGAACTGGGCGACGCTCTGGACCGGCTTTGGCGAGGAGGACTGGCGCTACGTGATGATCCGCGAACGCGCGCCGCGGCTCTGGCCGTGGACGAGTCTCGTCGGGATCATGATGTTCCCGACCCTGATCGTGTTCGCCCAGCTCGCCGGCGCCATGCGGCTGGCCGCTGCGACTGGTCCGGTCCGGTTCCTGACCGTCGCGGGCGCCGCCCTGATCCTCTGCGGCGCCGGGCTGCAGTTCGTCTCCGACCGCCAGATGGCTTGCTTCCGGGAACGGAATCGCGGACGTCGGGCATGCATCGAGGATGGCCTCTGGAAATACTCGCGCCATCCGAACTACTTCGGTGAAGTCACCGTCTGGTGGGGCGTCTGGCTCGCGCACGCCGCAGCGGCGGGCAAGGTCGACTTCACCATCCTCGCCCCTCTCCTGATGACGGCGATGTTCCTCTTCATCAGCATTCCGATGATGGAGAAGAAGATCCTGTCCACGCGTCCCGAATACGGCGACTATCGGAAACGGGTGTCGATGCTGGTGCCGTTCTTCCGCCGGCCGGACGATCGGGAAGCGCCCGCGGAAACCGAATGAAACGACGCCGGTTCGAAAGGACCGGCGTCTGCATCTCCCGCTTGCGTTCCGGCAGCGGAAGTGTTATGATGGAAAGCGGAATATTTGAAGTTCAAACCAACGGAGGGTTCCATGAGAAGACTCAACGGCGTCATCGTCACCATCGTCGTCCTGCTTTCGTTCCTGCTTTCCACGTTCGTCCTGTTCACGCCGATCCCGACGAATGACGAAACCGGATTTTCCGCCGTGCAGGCGGCCGCGCACATCGCGGAACTCTCCCGCGAACCTCATTCCGTGTTCGACCGCGAAGCGCACGAGGACGTCCGTCAGTACATCAAGGCTCAGTTCGAGGACTACGTCGGCGCTCCGAACGTCACGGAAATGAACTACGCCGCGGCCGACGTCGACCCCGACATCGACTATCCGATCGAGAATCTCCTCGCGGTGATTCCCGGCGCGTCGGAGAAGGGAATCCTGCTCGTCGCCCATTATGACTCCCGCGGCCATGTCGGCCGGTCCGGAGAACTCGGCCGCTCCTTCGGTGCCGCCGACGACGGCTACGGCATCGCCGCGCTGCTGGAAATCGCCCGCCTCTACGGCGAGCGCGATCTCGAAAACTCGATCTACCTGCTTGCGACGGACGGCGAAGAAACCGGTCTCTACGGGGCCGGCATGGCGGCCGCCGAAGCGTTCATGGACGATGTCCATTTCGTCATCAACATCGAGGCCCGCGGCGTCGACGGCGCCGCCTACATGTTCGAGACCTCCAAGCAGAACGCCGCGATCATCGATTTCTACCGGAACGCCGAACTTCCCGTTTCCTACTCGATCGCGACCGCGGTCTACTCGGTCATGCCGAACATGACCGACTTCACCGAGTTCGTCGCCGTCGGGAAGCCGGGCATCAATTTCGCGGTCCTGAAAGGCCTGTTCTACTACCATACGCCCCATGATGAGTACATCAACATCGACCTGTCGTCGATCCAGCATTACGGATCCCAGATCGTGCCGCTCGTCGAAACGTTCGTCACCGACCCCGCCTACGCCGATCCGGCCGCGCTCGACAGCGACCAGGACGCGATCTTCTTCACGATCCTTCCGGGCTGGCTCGTCTCCTATTCCGAAACCGCCGGCCTCGTCATGACCCTCGTCGCGTTCGTCCTGTTCGGACTGCTCGTGATCCTGCTTTGGAAGAAGAAGGACCTCAAGCCGCTCCATGTCCTGAAATACGCCGGTTTCGTGTTCGCCCTCGTCGTCGTCGCCTTCCTCTCCGGCCTGCTCCTCGGAAACGTCATCGCCTTCTTCGGAAAAACACCATATTCGCTCACGTACGTGCGCATGGAAGGGGACGGGCTTCCGACGATCATCATCCTGCTCGGCTGCCTCGCCGACCTCTATCTGATCCTCCGCGCCTTCATCCGCAGGGAATCGCTCGTCGCTGTCATGCTCGGAGGCATCCTCGTGAATCTCGTCCTCGCCGTCGCGACCGGACTCACGCTGTCGGGGGCTTCCTTCCTGTTCTTCGTCCCCGCGGCCATCTGCCTCGCCTCGCTTTACGTCAACGCCTTCGTCCAAAACCGCATCGTCCGGCACGTCGTGCTCGGGCAGAACATCTTCTGGAACATGCTCCTCGCGGTTCCGTTGCTCTATTCGCTCTATCTCGCCCTCACGGTCGGCGGCTTGCCGGCACTCCTCGTCATCCTCGTCATCGACGCCTCCGTCTGGCTGCCTGCGGCGCGTCTCATCACGACGTCGGACTGAATCGCCCTCGATGAAAAAAGCGTCCGTCCCCGGAATCCGGGAACGGACGCTTTTCAATCTGCTTGCGGGCGGAGAAAAGACCTGATCGCCTCGGCGAGGCGGGCGGGCGTCGCGGCGATCGCCTCCGCAAGCGGCACGGCGTCATCGAACAGGGCGATCGCAGTGAGTCCTCCGGGAAAGGCGGCGGGGTCCGGAATGCATTCGATCCGTCCCGCGAAGGCGACGCAGGGAACATTCACGGCATGCGCCCGGCGGGCGATTCCGTCGACCGCTTTCCCGCCGAAACTCTGGGAATCGAGCCTGCCTTCGCCGGTGAAGACGAAGTCCGCGCCCTCGAGGGCGGCGTTGAAGCCGAGCATGTCGAGAACGGTGTCGATCCCGCGTTCGATTTCCGCGTTCAGGAACAGACGGAGCGCGACGGTCGCACCGCCGGCGGCACCCGCGCCGGGGAATTCGGCGTCGAAGCCGAAGCGGCGGGAAAGAAAGTCGGAATAACAGCGCAGATTCTCGTCGAGGAGGAGGATCATGTCGTCGTCCGCGCCCTTCTGACGGGCGAAGACGCGCGCGGCGCCGCGGTGGCCGGAGAGCGGATTGGTGACGTCGCACGCGATCCGGACCGGAATCGTGCGCAGGCGTTCGGGAATGCTTCGGGAGTCGATCGACGCGATCTTGTCGAGCGTACGACCGACCGGAATGAACGGCAAACCGTCGTGATCGAGGAAGCGCACCCCGATGGCCGCGGCAAGGCCGCAGCCCGCATCGTTGGTGGCGCTGCCGCCGAGACCGACGATGATTTCCCGGGCGCCGCGTTCCGCGGCAGCGAGCAGGAGCGTGCCGACGCCGTGCGTCGTGGCCGTGGAGGGATCGGGAGCGGGACCGGCGAGATGGAGCCCGGCGACCGCCGCGAGTTCGACGATCGCGGTTCCGTCGGGAAGGAGAGCATAATGGGACGGGAACGGATTCCCGCGCGGGTCAAGCGCCTCGACGGCGACCTTGACGCCGCCGTAGCGGGCAAGAAAGCAGTCGGCGAACCCCTCGCCGCCATCCGCGACGGGCAGGTTCACGATGTCGGTCCCCGGACGGGCGGAGCGGATCGCTCGCGCCATCATGTCGCCGATCTCGACGCTTCCGAAAGACCCCTTGAAGGGTGCCGGAGCGACGACGATCTTCATTTTCCCTGAATCCTCGCGGAGAGTGAGTGAGCGAACACGTTATCGCCGAGAACGGCCGTTTTCCGGCGCCAGAGCGGAGGTAGGTCCGGCAACACGAGAGGGTTCTCCGCGATCTTGTCGATCGCCTCGCGCCGACTCTCGACGAAGGCCTGCTCCCGGTCCGAGCAGGCTTTCTGAAAGGCTTTCAGTTCCGCTGCCGTGGCCTTCCTGGCGATGAGGCGTTCATCGCCGTCGACGAATGAGTTCTGGATTTCCGCAAGCTCGTGGCGGTAGCCGGCCGGATCGACGAAACCGGCATAGATCGCACGCACGAGATACTCGCGGTCGAGCCAGTAGGTGAGCGATTCGTCGGCCGCAAGGAAGACGGGCGGGATCGCATTGCCGAAATAGGTCGGTTTGTAAAGGGACAGACAGGGGGTCGAGGAACCGGTGATCCAGGTGGTCGACGCGGTCTTGCGCGCGACGTGGATCATGCTTCCGGTGGTATGGTCCCCGAGCGCGCTCTTGTGCATGCAGAGGCTGCCGACGCTGCCTTTTTCGAACAGGATAGAGGTGTCGGACGGAACATGGCTCCGGAGCGCGGCCATCATCTCGAGCACGCCGAATCCGGGCTTGCCGAGGGCATCGGCGGCCTGGCACGAGCGTCCCTTCGCTTTAGCGAAGAACGTGAACACGGGCTCGCGGTTCTTGCGCGCGAAACACTCGAGGCCCGGTCCGGACGTCATCAGGTACGGTCCGTCCTGAGAGAGCATGTTGGAGATGTTGCCGGCGTCCGAAACGTCTTTGACGATCCATCCGCTGCCGCAGGTTTCGAGGATGAAGGCTCCGTCGCTGCCGGCGATCAGGAAGGAATTGTCGTAGTAGAAGGGTTTGTCGAATCCGCAGTTGCCGCCCTGACCGTAACGATCGAGCAGCGCGGTGACGATGCGGACGGCGTCGGCGGCCGATGCGGCGCGTTCGAGCGCGAGCCGGAGGAGATCCATGCCGGTAAGGCGTTCGGTCTTCTTTCCCTTCGACCGCGTGAAAACGGCCTCGTTGCCGATGACGACGCCGGCATCGTTGACGCCCATCTCTGCGCCCCACATCCACGAGGGCCGGACGATCGCGACACCGTGTCGCGCCGCGACGGAATCGATTCCGATGTAGGTGCATCGGCGGACCGGGTCCGACTCGATGCCGGCGGAATGGAAGAGGACGAGATTCGGCTCGTTCGGGGATCGATCGCTGTTCTTGCCGAAGAGGAATCCGTCCGCGGTCTTTTTATAGAGGGTGTCGCACATCGTATCAGCTCCTCGGTGTCAAGTATAGCACATTTCATACTCGGAACAAACGGCGGTCGGGAATTTTTTCTCGAAAAGAAAGACGCCGCTGAGGGCGGCGTCGGGGCGAATCGGGATTTCAGGCATTCTTGATGATGGCGGTCATCGGAATCAGAAGGAAGACGATCCAGGCATAGGCCCAGGCCTGAAAGATGAAACCGAGAAGGAAGAACAGGATCGTCGCGATGAACGGAGAGAGCGCCACGATTCGCCCTTTGCTGCCGGCTTTGGCAAGGATGGCGAACATCGGGATTGCGAGGAAGACGAGCCATGCGTAACCCCACCAGAGGAAAGCGATTCCGAGCGCGACGTAGAGTGCGACGGCGCCGAACACGACGAGGATCATGGCGATCTTGAAATTGCGTTCGGTGCGGGGGAGCGAGCCGAGCGTCTTCCATTCGACGAAGGTGTCGACCGCGCCGACGGCGGCGCCGAAGACGAGCGGAATCACGAAAGCGAGCGCTCCGAGGGCCCAGGCATCCTGCGTGTAGCCGAAATAGAGGTAGATGCCGGCGGAAAGCACGAGCAGGGCGGCGAAGACGTATCCTTTCCACTTGCGGTCCGAAAGCGCGCCGACGATCGGGATGAGGAGGAAGACGAGCCAGCCGGGATGCCATGCACCGAACACCTCGCCGAGGACGAAGAACGTTCCGACGGCGGCGAACGGTGACAGCGCGGTGAGGGTGGACATCAGATTGCGTTCCTCGTTCCCGAGGACGATCGCGGTGACCGGAATCAGGAAGAAGACGAGCCAGCCGGGATGCCAGGCGCCAAGACCGAAACCGAGGAAGAAATACACGATGACGGCGATGAAGGGCGTGAGCGCGATGATCTTGCCGTTCTTTGCGCCCCTGCCCGGCTTGCGGGAGTAGGAGTCGCCGAGTTCACGAACGATCTTTTCCGGTTTGCCGAGGAAGTCGATGACGGTCGCGTCGTTCATGCCGCGGGCGAGTCCGTCCTCATACATGCGGTCGTAGTCCGCGATGATGTCGTCGATTTCGGCGTCGGTGATGACATAGCGGCCGAGCAGTTTTCTGATTTCGTCGAGATATTGTCTTTTCATGCCGGGTTCCCTCCCAATAATTTGAAGACGCCCGCGAGAAACTTGGACCATTCGTCCGCGTATTCCTGCGTTTTTTCCTTGCCGAGTGCCGTGATGCGGTAATATTTGCGCGGAGCGCCGACGCCCGTCGGTTCCATGTAGGTGTCGAAGTATCCGGCTGCGGTCAGGCGTCGGAGGATCGGGTAGATCGTGTTCTCGTTGACGTCGATCTCTTTGGCGATTTCCTCGATGACCGCGAATCCGTACATGTCCTTCCGAGAGACGACGGCCATGACGCACATCTCGATGATGCCCTTCTTGAATTGCGAATTCATGTGCCCACCTCCATACTGTGTATTGCACACTAATATCTTAACATGGTACTGTGCAAAACACAATACCCATTTTCATCTTTTTTCAAAAAAAAAGAAAACGACTCCAGAATGGAGCCGTCGTAGGTTGATTCATTCGGTGCGGAGCGCTTCGACAGGATCCTTCTTGGCGGCGATCCGTGAGGGGATCAGACCGGAGAAGAGAGTGAGAACGATGCTCACCGCGATGAGCGAGAGCATCGCGATGACGGAGAAGCTGGCGATGTTCGCCATCTCCTCGAGGAGGTTGCCGAGGATGAGGTTGATCGGGAAGGTGAGGATCCAGGTTATGCCGACGCCCATCGCCCCGGCGGTGAGACCGATCAGGAAGGTCTCGGCGTTGAACACGCGCGAGATGTCCACCTTGCGGGCTCCGAGGGCACGCAGGATGCCAATTTCCTTCGTGCGTTCGAGAACCGATACGTAGGTGATGATGCCGATCATGATCGAAGAGACGATGAGACTGATGGCCGAGAACGCGACGAGCACGTAGGTGATCGTGTCGACGAAGGTCCCGACGACATCGGTGATGATCTGCGCGAAGTCGGTATAGATGATCTGGTCGTCTTCGTCCAGCCCGTCGTTGTAACGGTCGAGATACTCCTTGATCGCGTTCTTGGCATCGAAATCGACCGGATAGATCGTGATCGTCAGCGGCGTGGAATCAGCGCCGAGAATCTGGAGCGCCATTTTTTTCTCGTCGGCGTCAAGGGCGGTTCCGAGGATGACGTCGGTGTCGCTTTCCGATTGGGCGATGGCGATCGCAGAAGCGGACGCATCGGCCAAAACGAGGTCAGTCAGGTCCTTTACGTAGAGGATTCCTTCACCGAGGACCGTCGAATTGGCGTCTTCCTTGGCGCGCGCGATTCCCACGATCGACAAAGCGAGGGTGTCATCGTCCGCATAAAGCGCATCATAGTCGAACGATGGAAAGTAACGGCCGGTGAACGACGAGTAGAGATAGTAGTCATCATTGAAAACGAGATGGATTTCCTTGCCGAGGAATTCTTCGAACGGGATCGATTCGGCATCGGCGTCGTATCCGATCGCGGCGAGGAGGGATACGTCGACGTTGTTGTAGGTGTCGACGACGAGCAGCAGTTCGTCGACGGCCGCGGGAAACGCGCCCGTCAGAAGATCGTAATTGTCATTGACGAAACTTTCGTTGCCGGGGATTTCGGACCAGCCGATGTCGGAAGAATCGAGGATCGGGATGATGTTCCCGTCGGCTTCGTCCGTGGTGAGCAGATTCATGTTGACGGCCCTTCCGAAGCCGATTTCGTTATAGAGTGCCGGGTCAAGGGCGTTGACGTAATCGATATAGTCCTGATCGATCTTGTTGAAGTGGCGGAAGTCCTGTATTTCCGGATCGTAGGAATAGATGAGCGACTCGGTCGGGAACTCTCCTTCGGTGATTTCGTTGAAACCGCCCATCATGTCGCGGTTGCTGCGCATGATGTACGCCACCGGAGTGATATTCAGAGGGTTATCCGACAGGGTGCCGGTCTGGAGATCGTCGATCTCTTTGTTGAGACCGTTGGAGAGCGAGAGGACGAGGCCGACGCCGATGATGCCGATCGATCCCGCGAAAGCGGTAATGAGGGCGCGGCCAAGCTTGGTCTTGAGATTGTTGAACGAGAGGTTCAGGGCTTGCTTGAAGCTCATCGCCGTCTTCTTCAGTCTGAACGTATCCGGTTCATTCGAATCGGATTCGTAAGGGTTCGTGTCTTCGGTGATCTTGCCGTCCAGCATGTGAATGATGCGGTTCGCATAGCGTTTGGCGATTTCGGTGTTGTGGGTGACGAGGATGACGAGTTTATCATGCGCGATTTCCCGGATCAGATCCATGATCTGGATGCTCGTCGCGGTGTCGAGCGCACCCGTCGGTTCGTCGGCCATGATGATGTCCGGGTCGTTCGCGAGGGCGCGGGCGATCGCGACGCGCTGCATCTGTCCTCCGGAAAGCTGGTTCGGGCGCTTGTGCATGTGATCCTTCAGACCCACCCGGTCGAGAACCTCCATCGCGCGCTTGCGGCGCTGCTTGGCCGGAAGGCCGGACAGCGTCATCCCCATTTCGACGTTGTCGAGGACAGTGATGTGGCCGATCAGATTGTAGTTCTGGAAGACGAATCCGATGGAACCGTTGCGATAGCTGTCCCAGTCGGCGTCCCGGAAATCCTTCGTGGACTTGCCATTGATGATGATGTCGCCGGAGTCGTAGCGGTCGAGACCCCCGATGATGTTGAGCGTGGTGGTCTTGCCGGAGCCGGACGGACCGACGATGGCGACGAATTCACTGGTGCGGAACGACACGGAGATGCCGTCGAGCGCGTGCTGTTCGAAATCCCCCACTATGTACGTTTTTCTGATATCGATGAGTTTCAGCATGGTTCATTACCCCTTTTTTCTTGACACCTCATTATAACAAAAAGGACGTGATGAGACCGTAAAATTGCTTGATTTTCACATCATTTTCACGATATTGACATCACGTGGGACGTTTTCTCGCCGATTATCGCATCACGGTGCGGATGACGTCGACGAGCCGGTCGCCCGCGAAAACGCAGTGGTAATGATATCGCTGCTCGTCATTGCACAGAAACGGGAGAAAATGTGGAATGTTGTAGGCGACGCCATGATTGCGCGGATCCGTGATCCATGCGATGTTCTTCCATGCGAGGATGCCTTCCGGCGTCGCGAAAGGGGTCGGATAAACAAATCCCTCTTCGAGTTCGACGAAGAACAGGTACAGACCTTTCGATGCGGCGACAAAGTCGTCGTTCCAGGACAGCGTGCCGCGGAACCGCACCCGCTCCGGAGAAACGACGATGCCGGTTTCCTCGGCGATTTCGCGGACGATGCAGGAAAGCGGCGATTCGCCCGGATCGCGCTTTCCGCCGACTCCGTTCCACATTCCGAACCAAGGCGCTTTCACCCGGTTCAGCATCAGGATTTCGTCCCCGCGTTTCAGGAACGCAAGCGTGTACAGGTAATTTTCTTCCATGGCCGACCCCGTCCGCGGCATCCGTACGGCCGCTTCCGCAACTATCATATCACAAGACCCGGCCGGCCGCAAGGGAACGTCGGGGCGACATCGCGCGCAGAAGCGGTTGAAATCCCGCTCAATTTTTTGAACTGACTGTGGAAAAAAGCGCGGGAACGGCTATAATGGAATCAAACGGCGTTGCACGATCCGGGCGGAAAAGAACATCGGATCCATGCATCGCACACCATCATCCCGGGACGATGGCCGGATTCATCCGGCGGAGGTCTTCGGGATCAGGACGGGAGTGAACGGAATGCTGGACCGGATCCTGCAGTTCGACATCAACATCATCGCGGTGGCATTGCTCCTGACGATGCTCATCATCATCCGCATCAAGGGCGACCGCCACAGCTTTTCGAGCGGGCTTTTCCGCGTGATCATCTATCTGACGGGGACCGCGCTCATCCTCGAGGCCGTCACCTGGATTTCCGACTACTATGTCGGATCGGCCGCCACCGTGATCAACTACGTGTCCAACTGGCTGCTCGTCATCGTGTCCCCGATCCTCACCGGTTTCTGGATCTCCTATGTCGACTACAAGATCCTCCAGGATCGGAGGCGGGTCCGGCGGCTTCACCACTACCAGTTCGGCACGTATGCGGTCCTCGTCCTGCTCGTCGTCAATTTCTTCACGCCCGTCTTCTTCGAAATCGTCGGCGACAACGACTACATCCCCGGGAGATGCTCCTGGCTCATTCCGTCGATCATGTACCTCCACATCCTTTATTCCGCCTGCCTGACGATCCTGCACCGGGATCGCGCGAACATCGGCGTGATCCGCGGCGTGATGGCGTTCTTCATCCTGCCGGTGCTCGGGACGATCCTCCAGAGCGTCTACATCGGATTTCTCTTCACGTGGCCGATGCTCGCCCTCGCTGTGGTCGTCACCTACATGTTCCTCGAGACGACCTCGGGAACGCTCGACCGCCTCACCAACCTCTATTCGCGCGCTAAATTCGACGAATACGTCCGCTTCATCAAGGAGCGGGGAGAGCTTTTCGGCCTCATCATGATCGACCTCGACGATTTCAAGGCGGTGAACGATACGTTCGGCCATCAGGCGGGCGACATCGTGCTCGCCGAATTCTCGGCGATCCTGAGAGACGTGTTCAAGCCCGAGCGGATGGTCGCCCGCATCGGCGGCGACGAGTTCATGGTCGTGACATCCCATGACGCCGAAGCGGCGGCGAAGAGCGTCGCGGGCGTGCGACGGGCGGTGACGCAGTCGCGGAACGTCCCGGCGCTGAAAGGCATCCGCTTCAGCTATGGATTCATCCAGAACGATCCCGAACTCACGACCGACGAACTGCTGTCAAGCGTCGACCACCGCATGTACGACGACAAAGCAAAGAACAAATCACCGGCAATAAACAGCGGTGGCCACTGAAATCTGATGAAAAACGGCGCATACTCCCTGAGGGGGCATGCGCCGTTCATATCGATGATTGGAATTCATTCGTCCGGCTTGCCCTGGTGGACGACGACCTGGGGGAACGGGACGCCGATCCCGTTTTCGTCGAACATGATCTTGACGGCGCGGTTGAGCTCGCGCGTCACTTGATATTTCTTTGTTTCCTGGGTCCTTGCATAGAAACGCAGGACGACGGCGGAGTCGGCGAGCTGCTGCACGCCCCGGTAGAACGGGCCTTCGACGATGTCGGGGACGCGTTCCTTGATTTTCGCGAGGTTCGCATGGATGATCGCCTCGACGGCCTCGATGTTCGCGGCGTACGAAATGCCGATGTCGCAGATCGCCGGAGAGAGGTTGGCGGACGTGTTGAGCGCGCCGCGGATGTCGGAATTGTTCATGATCTTGACGTCGCCGTTGACGTCCTCGATCTGCGTCGTGCGGATGCCGATTTCGGTGACGCGGCCGCGGAATCCGTCCACTTCGATGATGTCGCCGACGGCAAACTGCTTCTCGAAGATGATGAAGAAGCCGCTGATGATGTCCTCGATCAGGCTCTGCGCGCCAAAGCTCAGGGCGAGGCCGAGGATGCCGGCGCCGGCAAGCAGGGTTCCCGTCGGGACGCCCCACGCGCCGAGGACCATGAAGACCGCGACGATCGCGCTCGCGTACTTGATGAGCGAGGAAAGCAGGTCGGCGACGGTGATGCTCCGCGTGTTCTTGCTCATGAGGAACTTGATCACGATCGTGAGTACTTTCTCGAGCACCCACATGAAGAAGATGATCGCCAGGCTTTCGAGCAGCGTCACGTAGTTGTTCGCGAAGAAGTCGACGATGTTGAAGAAACGGCCGAAGCTCGAGTCGACGATGTCGGCGAACGTCGATCCAGGGAAGAGGACGCCGGCGAACACGCTGACGACGAGGAGCAGCAGGATCACGGCTCCGAGGACGATGATGCGGATCTTTTCTTTTTTTCCGATTTCCTTGAATGACATGATGTCCCTCGCTCTCTCCGTTTCACTCGGCACCGCGGACGATGTCCGCGATCATGCACGAGTAGACGGTGTCGGCCTTTGGCCGCTTGCTCACGTAAACATGGATGCGATAAGGTTCCGTCGGTTTCGCGACGATCTGTTGGAACGATTTCGCGTCGCCGTCGACGTCGAAGGCGATCTGGCCGCTCGTTTCGTACTGGAGCTGTCCGTCGACGATCCGGTAGACATAGTAGCTGGCGCCGACGATGGCGCCGTTCGGATCGTCGAAAGAACCGCGGAAGATGAACGAGCTATCGTCCTCGTCGATCGTGTATCGCTCCGAGAACGTCGGCATCGTCCAGACGTTCTGGCTGGCGATCAGCTGCTCGACGGTGGTTCCGAAGGCGGAATCGACATAAGAGGCGACGAGGTCGAGCCGATATTCGGTTTCTTTGTGAAGCCCGTCCAGGCGAATCGGAAGCGGCGATTCGGAGTGGATTTCCGTTGCAAAAGGCTGAATCTGAATCTCGTCGAGGAGTGTTCCTTCGAGCGTATGCACCCGCAGGAAGAAGACCGCATCCACCGACCCGCCGAGATAGACGTGGACGGAAGCGTCGACGTAGTCCATGCCGGAATCGGCAACGTAGAGGCTCCCGTAGAAGACCGGGGGAGTCGCGACGACCCGCCGGTCGAGTTCCACGACACCGTCCGCCGTTTCGGCTTCGAGGATCCAGTACCAGTCAAGCGGTTCTCGCCACTGATCGTTCAATTCCACGGTGGCGTCGGAGCCGACGATGGGAGCGGAGAGCCAGCGATCGACGGGGGGTTCGGACACGGTTTCATAGTCATAGAGGAAGGAATAGCGCAGCCAGACCGATTCGTAGGTCCCCAGCGGATCGCTCACGTGGACGGTGACGGCGTAATCCCACAGGCCTTCGTACATCCCGCCTTCAGCGACGCCGGCCCGATATCCGACGATCGCACCGCCGGGACCGTCCGCGGTGGTCACGTTCTCGCGGGCGAGGATCCGCCAGCCGAATCCGCTGTTCAGTTCGAGCGTGAGCCGATAGTCGGTTTCCGCCGCGAGTCCGGTGAAGACGCCCGAAGACATCCCGGCTCCGATCAATTGGATGCGGTCCTCGAACTGGTCGTGCACGACGACGCGGAGGTCCGCGTCTCCGGAGTCGTCGAGGGGAGCGTCGACGAACGTTTCATATGCGAGATCGCTGCCGACGACCGCGACGGAGACGAACCTGCCTTCGACGCTCGCGGCCGGAGAAAAAGCCGCGACGACCGTCGCCGCGAGCGCGACGGCGGCGCCGGCGAGCCATTTGACGACCATCTGGCGCTTGAGGGACGCGAGGCGCGCTGCTTTTCTTTCCTGATAATCCATCGTCGGTCCCCCTTTCGAGCGACGGGAACGCGCGATGAGTTCCCTTTTTTATCCATCATATCACCGATGCGCGGCATTTTCCATATCGGGAACAGAAAATGCGAGGAAATGAATGATCGAATGGTTGAGACGCGTTTTCAGATTGACAACCGTCGATGCGTTTGATAGAATACATATAGACGTTTGTCGATATGAGGGAATCCGATGGAATCAGTCACCTACGCAACCATGTTCAAGGCGCTCGCCGACCCGACCAGGGTGGCGGTCATGCGGATGCTCACCGTCGAAAAACGGTGCGCCTGCCAGATTCTCGAACGATTCGCCATCACCCAGCCGACCCTCTCTCACCACATGGCGATCCTCGTCGCCGCGGGACTGGTGCTCGCCGAACGGCGGGGCAAATGGGTGTTCTACGGCGTGAATGGGCAGGCCGTCGACGCCGCCCGCGGGTTTTTCGATACGATTGGTGAATGCGGTAGCGACTGCGCCCGCTGCGGGGAGGAATGACTTTGGACGTGATCAAGGCGATCGGCGACTTCATCTCGACCCAGATCCTCGGCATGCAGTGGCTCAGCGATCTGTTCGGTAAGCTGCTCGCGCTCCTCTTCGGAACGGAGTTCGCGTCGTCCCCGGCGGGCGGTATCATCCGTTTCTTCCTCTACGACTTCATCAAGATCGGCATCCTGCTCTGTCTCCTCATCTTCATCATCTCGTACATCCAGAGCTTCTTCCCGCCGGAGCGGACGAAGAAACTCCTCTCGCAGTACCGGGGCATCGGCGCCAACGCGTTCGGCGCGCTGCTCGGTACGGTCACGCCGTTCTGCGCGTGTTCGTCGATTCCGATCTTCATCGGCTTCACGCGCGCCGGGCTTTCTCCCGGCGTCACCTTCTCCTTCCTGATTTCCAGTCCGCTCGTCGATCTCGGCGCGTTCGTGTTGCTTTCCTCGATCTTCGGCTTCAAGGTGGCGATCGCCTATGTCCTCGTCGGGCTGGTCCTGGCCGTGATCGGCGGCACCGTCATCGAAAAGACCGGCGTCGGGAAACAGATCGAACCGTTCGTTCTCCAGGGCGCCGACATCGACCTCGACGCCCCGGTCCTGACCGTGCGGGATCGGCTGAACTACGCCAGGGAACAGATGGTGTCGACCTATCGGAAGGTCGTCCTCTACATCGTCATCGGCGTCGCCGTCGGCAGCCTTATCCACAACGTCGTTCCCGCCGCCTGGATCGAAGCCGCGCTCGGCTCCGAGCGATGGTATTCGGTGCCGCTCGCGACGCTGATCGGCGCGCCGATCTACGCCGACATCTTCGGCACCATCCCGGTGGCCGAGGCATTGTATGCCAAGGGTGCCGGACTGGGGACGATCCTCGCCTTCATGATGGCGGTCACGACCCTTTCGATCCCGTCCTTCGTGATGCTGAAGAAAGTTGTCAAATGGAACCTGCTCCTCTCGTTCCTCGGCATCGTGATGGTCGGCATCATCATCATCGGATATGTCTTCAACGCACTCGCTTTTCTCATCATCTGAATCGTCAAACAGGAGGATACAACGATGAAAATCCAGGCATTGGGCGGCTGCTGCAAGCGCTCGCAACTGAATTACGACAACGCGGTCAAGGCCGCAGAGGTTTCGGGAACCGGCGTCATCGTCGAACATGTGACCGATCCGGTCGCGATCGCCGCGCTCGGCGTGCTCGCAACGCCCGGCATCGTCATCGACGGCAAGGTGATGTCCCATGGACGCGTCGCCAGCGTCGCCGACGTCCTCATCATGATCGAGAAGCAGAAACCGGTCGAAGCGCCGAAAACCTCCTGTTGCGAAGGCGCATGCGCCTGCGAAGACGGGAAATGCGAATGCGAAGACGGGAATTGCGAGTGCGAAGGCGGGAATTGCGAATGCGAAGACGGGAATTGCGAATGCGAAGACGGGAACTGCGAATGCCGTTCCGCGGATGAGCGCTGTCCCGATGGAACGAACTAGGCTCGGATTCTTTCAGCGCTATCTGACCGTCCGGGTCATCCTCTGCATGGCGGCCGGCGTCGCCGTCGGCCGGTTCCTTCCCGCGGAACCGACGTTTCTGGATCGCTTCGAAGTCGCCAACGTCAACTTCGGGCTCCCAATGATCGTGGGCGTCCTCGTGGAAGTGCCGGTCGTGCTGCTCCTCATCCGGATCTCGAACCGCACGAAGGGGTCGTTCGACCATGCCTAAGCCCGTCGTCGGATTCGTCTGCACGCACAATTCGTGCCGCAGTCAGATCGCCGAGGCGCTGTGCCGGAAACTCGCGGGCGACGTCATGGAGTGCGCCTCGGCCGGCACGCACGCCGCGCCGCGGATCAACCCCGACGCGGTCCGCATGATGAAGGCGCTCCACGGCATCGACATGACCCTCGGCCAGGCGCCGAAGACCCTCGACGCGCTTCCGCCCGTTGACATCCTCGTCACGATGGGATGCGGCGTCGTCTGTCCGTGGATCCCCAACCGCCACCTCGAGGACTGGGGACTCGAAGACCCGACCGGCAGGGGCGATGCAGCGATGGCGGAAACCATCCGCCTGATCGAGAACGACGTCCGCGGACTCGCGGCACGCGTCCTCGCCGGCACCGTCCCCGGACGCTGAATCGAAAAAGACGACCTTTCCGCTGCCGGAAGGATCGTCTTTGTTTTTCGTCAGATGAAGAGGTTGTGGTTCGCTTCCGTCGTGTCGCCGAGATAGGTGGCGACGCCGGCGATCTCGATGCCGTCGATCAGTTCTTCCTTCTTGATGCCCATGATGTCCATCGACATCGCGCAGGCGATGATCTTGACGCCCATCGAACGCGCGGAGGCCATCAGGGTCTGAAGGGAATCGACGTTCTTTTTCTTCATGATGCCCTTGATCATCAGCGGCCCGATGCCGGCCATGTTCATGTTGGAGATCGGCAGTTTCTCGGTGCCGCGCGGCATCATCACCCCGAACATGCGCTCGATGAACGTCTTCCGGACGCGGACGCGCTTCGGCTTGCGGAGGATGTTGAGGCCCCAGAAGGTGAAGAAGAGCGAGACGCTCTTGCCCATCGAGGCGGCTCCGGAGGCGATGATGAAGGCGGCGATCGCCTTGTCGAGGTCCTGGCTGAAGACGACGATCGTCGTCCCGTTCCTGGTCTCGGACACGGCGACGTCCTTGTTCAGGGCGGGATCGGCGGACCCCTTGCGGATCCTCGCGGTGACGACCCGGTTCTCGATCGCGGCCGCGAGGAGGGTGTTTCCGGTCTTCGCCGCCCACGCGCCGATGTCCTTCAGAAAGCCGGGGTCGGTCGCGGTGATTTCGATCACCTGGCCTTCCTTCATGTCCTTCATCGCCTTGTAAAGTTGCACGATCGGTCCGGGGCACTGGAGCCCGCAGGCGTCGACCTTGAGGATGACGTCGGTCTTGTCCATTTTCGCTTGTTCCTCCCTGACGGCCTCGGCGTTCATCGCTCCGGAGTCGTCGATCTTGGCGTTCGTGGCCGGTTCGCAGGAACCGACGAGGCACTGGTAGGTCTTGTATCCGCCGTCGAGATTCTTCACCGCGAAGCCGTGCTGCGCGAGGATGCGGAGCGCGGAATGCGAGCGGATGCCCGAAAGGCAGTACACGTGGATGGTCCGGTCCTTCGGGAGTTCGGAAAGACGGCTTCTGAGCTGGCCGAGCGGGATGTTGACGGCGTGCGGCAGCGCGCCGAGCTCGAATTCGACCGGTTCGCGGACGTCGAGGAAGTATGCGCCTTCCGCGTCGAGCCGGTCGATGTCGCTCCACTGGTACGTGTCGTCGAGGCCGGACAGGATGTTTTCGCCGTAGTAGCCGAGCATGTTCACCGGGTCCTTCGCCGAAGAATAGGGCGGCGCGTAGGCGAGGTCGAGATTGCGGAGGTCGCCGACCTTCAGTTTCGCGTAGAGGGCCGTGGCGATCACGTCGATGCGCTTGCAGCCGCCTTCCCCGCCGACGGCCTGGGCACCGTAGAGGGCGCCGGTCTCGGGGTGGAACAGCAGTTTCATCGAGATCGTCTCGGCGCCGGGATAATAGCCGGCGTGCGAGCCGGGGTGGGTGTGCAGGACCTTGTAGGGCAGTCCCGCGGCCTTGAGCTGCTTTTCGTTCAGACCGGTCGAAGCGACGGTGAGGTCGAACACCTTCGCGACGGCGGTGCCCGCCGCTCCGGCATACCGGTCCGCGATGCCGCAGATGTCGTCGGCGACGATGCGTGCCTGTTTGTTCGCGGGTCCGGCGAGCGCGATCATCGTCCGGGCGCCGGAGACGTAGTCGGAGATTTCGGCGGCGTCGCCGACCGCATAGACGTCGGGGTCGGAGGTCCGCATGCGCTCGTCGGTGACGATGCCGCCGCGGGCGCCAATCGCGAGGCCGGCGGCCTTGGCGAGCTGGTTCTCGGGACGGACGCCGACGGCGAAGATGACGAGGTCGGCTTCGACGCTGCGGCCGCTCGTCAGGACGACGCGACGGCCTTCCGCTTCGAAGGCCTTGACGCCGTCCTTCAGGATCAGCCGGACGCCCTGGTCGGCGATGTGGCGGTGGACGATCGATGCCATCTCGAAGTCGATCGGGGCCATCACCTGGTCGGCCATCTCGACGATCGTGACGCCGATCCCGAGCCCGTGAATGTTCTCGGCCATCTCGAGCCCGATGAAACCGCCGCCGATCACCGCGGCGGTCACGGGATGGCGAAGGGTGACGAAGTCGTGGATCGCGTCGGTGTCCGGGATCGTGCGAAGGGTGAACAGGTTCTTCGCCTCGCGGATGCCGGGGATCGGCGGAAAGACCGGCGCGGCGCCGGTGGAGAGCACGAGCTTGTCGTACGTCTCTTCGTAGGTTCCGCCGTCGGCGAGACGCCGGACGACGACTTTACGGTTCGTGCGGTCGATCGCCTGGACGTCGTGGCCGGTCCGGATGTCGAGGTTGAACTTGGACGTCATCTCCTCGACCGACTGGACGATCAGGCTTTCGCGGTTCTTGATGACGCCGCCGATGTAGTACGGCAGACCGCAGTTGGCGAACGAAATGTAGTCGCCGCGTTCGAGGACGACGATCGTGGCGTTCTCGTCCAGGCGACGGAGCCGCGCGGCGACGGTGGCGCCGCCGGCGACCCCGCCGACGACGATGATTTTCCGGGACATGGTGATACCTCCGAAAATGAGTCTTCATCAAAACTATACTACATTTCGGTTCGGTGTCAAGCGGAAAGCGCCGAAACGAAAACGCGTCCCCGGGGGAACGCGTCCGCATGTCAGTCCTCGTCCGGATGATCGGACTTGCCGCCCTTGCCGGACCGGTTGTCCTTGATCCGCTTCCAGGCGTACAGCTTGAGCGCGCCGAGGCCGACGACGCCCAGGCCGATCAGCACGTACCAATACCACTGCATGGTCATATCCTCCTATCTGAGACCCGTTTTCTTGACGAACGCCCGCATCGCGAAGGCACCGAGCGCGAGCGGGTAAAGGGAACCGATGAGCATGTACTGCCAGAGGTCGAGGTTGGCCGCGGCGTCGTTTTGGAGGGCGATGTTGAGAATCGCCTTCACCGGCCAGAAGTTGGGGGCGATCCCGAGCAGGTACTGCTTGCCGTCCTGGAGCGACTCGAGGATGGCGAGCATCGGGATCATCACGATCAGGGCGCCAGCCTTGATGAAGGCGAACCCCTCGATCTTGTTCCGGGCGAAGCCGGCGAAGACGGCGCCGATGAACGGCACGATCAGCCCGGAGACGGCCGAGAAGACGAGGATCTGTCCGTAGGTGATGTCGTCGAACAGGCCGATGGCGACGCCGCCGTAGTCGATCGTGTAGGCTTCGGAGGCGAACAGCTTCATCCCCGCCGTCATGACGAAAGTGCCGGCGACGGAGAAGAAGAACGCGTAGACGGTCTTGAAGAGGGCGTAGCCGGCCACCGTCACGGGAGTGACGGCGATCGACCACAGCGTCTTCTCGTCCTTGTTCTCCAGGAGCGAGAAGCCGAGCAGCCCGCCCATCATGTAGCCCCCGAGCGAGATCGCGACGACGAAGCCGAGCAGCAGCGTGATCGTGCGTGCCGCGGCGTCCGCCCCGGTCCGGTCGGTGATCGCCGGCAGGAGCCAGCCGCAGATGAAGAGCATGAGGAGCGGATAGAACAGGATGAACACGTTCATCGGGTCCCGCAGGATCGTCTTCATTTCGTAAGACAGCAGCTTCATGTATTTGGCCATGGTCATCCCTCGATCGCGTTGGCGCGGAAGCGGTTGTAGACGAGGACGGGGTAAAGGACGGCGCCGAGGACGAACAGCCAGACCGCGGCGGCGGCGAGCCGGAGCGGCTCGACGGTCTCGAAGAGGCTGCCGATGAGGATCTCCGTCGCATACATCGGCGACACCATCCCGAGATAGATCCAGCCATCCTCGAGGAGTCCGAGGGGTGCGAGGATGAGCGGCACCAGGAACGCCAGCACGACCCCCATGTACTTGATCAGGAAGCCCATGAAGTCGCGGCTCCACAGGATGATGAGGTAGCCGACGGCGGTGTGGGCGAAGACGGCGAGGACGGTGTAGACGATGATGAGGGGAAGGTTCACGGTGATGCCGTGGACGAGGAACGAGGCGGCGACGATCATCACCGTCGAGACCACCCCGGTCGAGATCGAGGCGAGCACCTTGGCACCGATGATCTGCCACACCGTGACCGGCGCGACGAGCAGCGTCTTGATCGAGCCTTCCTGCTTCTCGAAGAAGAAGGAGGCGCCGAGGAGGACGATCGACATCATGCCGGTGTCGGCGACGACGAGGACCGGAAAGAGCGCTTCGGCTTCCTCCCGCGCGATGAGGACGAGGATGGCGACCCAGATCGCGGAGACGAGGATCCCGAAGAAGACGATGCGGTACTTGATCAGGCGATGCAGCTCGCCCTTCAGGAGGCGCAGGAAATTATTCATACTTCGCTTCACCCGTCACCTTGATGAAGATGTCCTCCATCGTCGTCTCGCCGCTGTGGATCGTGACGATCCGCTCGTTCTTCACGATGTCGAGGAACGCTGCGTTCGCGCCGAGGCCTTCCATCGGAAACAGGGACTTTTTCGGACCGTCGACGCCCACGTGCTCGACGGAGAGTTCGCGGCGTCCGTAGCGGAGCTTCAGGTCGTGCGGCGAACTGATGTCCGAAATCGCGCCTTTGGTCATGAACGCGACTTCGTCGCAGAGCTGTTCGACGTCGCCCATCAGGTGGGTGGTGATGAAGACGGTCTTTCCCGCCGCTTTCATTTCGAGGATCATGTCCTTCAGGATCCGCGCGTTCGCGGGGTCGAGGCCGTTCGTCGGCTCGTCGAGGAAGATCACGTGCGGATCGTTCAGGAGCGCGCGGACGAAATTGAGGCGGACCTTCATGCCCTTCGAGAATTCGCCGACGGGACGGTCGGAGTCGTTCTTGAGGCCGACGCGCGTGAGGAGCGCCTGCCAGTCGACTCTCGTCCTGTAGAGCGAGGAAAAGTACGAGAGGTTCTCGCGCGCCGTCAGGCGGTTGAAGTGGACCGGCATCTCGAAGCCGACGCCGACCCCCTCGTAGAATTCCTTCCCGAAGGCACGGAGGTCCTTGCCGAAGTAGAGCACGTCGCCCTGGTAGTCCCAAAGCAGTTTGGTGAGGATTTTCTGGGTGGTCGACTTGCCCGCTCCGGAGGGGCCGAGCAGGCCGAAGATCGTGCCGGCCTTGACCGAGAATGAAACCCCCTTGATCGTGGTTTCCTTCGCAGTGGGATACTTGAACGTCAGATTCCTGATCTCAAACGCCTTGTCCATCTGTTTTCTCCATTCCCCGTATGACGGTTTTCATGAATGCGATGCTCTCTTCGCGGATCGATTCCATGTAGGCGAGGTCCATGCCCGCCCGGACGTAGGTCGCCTGCAGCCCGGCCGCGGCGGTCTCGAGGATGCGGTAGACGTTCTCGCGGGGCAGTTCGGGACGGAAGCGGTCCCAGTCGAGGTCGCCGAAGAAACGGCGGATGCTGGTCTTGCCGAGATCCTGCAGGCGTGACGCGATTGGCGCTGCGGCTTCCGGCGGAGGGTCCGAGAACGCGTCGAGCAGGACGCGCGTCGCCTCGGGATGGGCCGCGGCGTAGCGTGCCTTCCAGGCGAGCACGTCGACGATCCGCTCGAAGACCGGCGCGCGCGGTCCGCCGTCGAACAAGTCGAGTTCGGCGAGCATGCGATCGAGTTCGCGGTGGAAGACGGCGGCGTAGAGGTTCGCCTTCGACCCGAAATGATTGAACACCGAGCCCTTCGCCACGCCCGCGTTCGCCGCGATCGCGTTCGTCGAGGCGGCAGCAAAGCCGCGGCGGGCGAATTCGACGAGGGCGGAATCCAGGATCCTGGCCGCCGTCGCATCTTTCTTCATCGCGATTTCCTCCGAAATGACCACGTGGTCAGTTTCATCATACGCCGATCCCGGCGTTTCGTCAAGTCCCCGGACGAAAATTCATCGCTGCAACTCTTGCTTTTCGGACGGAGTATGAGATACTATATATAAATATATAGAGATTCCGCCTTCGAAGGAGACGCCATGGAAAAAAACGTGCTGATTCCCCATTTTGTCGATCACCGCAAGCGCGACGCCGTGCTGATCATGCCGGGCGGCGGCTACCACTTCACATCGCCGCGCGAGGCGATGCCGATCGTCCGGCGCTTCCAGGTTCTCGGGTTCCACGCCGCCGTCTTCGAATATCGCCACGAGCACCTCGTCCACCCCGCCGTGATCGAAGAAGCGGTCGCGGTCGCAACGGCGTTCCGCGCCGATCCGCGCGTCGACCGCCTGTTCGTGATCGGTTTCTCCGCCGGCGGCCACCTCGCCCTCCATCTCGCCGAAACGAAGTCGAATTGGTTTGCGGGTGCGATCCTATGCTACCCGGTCGTCACCTCCGACCCGCGCTGGGAACACCACGGGTCCATCGACAACCTGCTCGGTTCGGACCGGTCGGAACGCCGTCTGAGGGAAGTCTCGCTCGAAAAGCATATTCCGAAGACGATGCCCCCGGTCTTTCTTTGGCATACGATGGACGACGGTGCGGTTCCCGTCGAAAACAGCCTCCGCCTGATCGCCGCGTGCCGCAAGAAGCGCGTTCCGGTCGAGGCGCACCTCTTTCCGAGCGGTGACCACGGCCTTTCCCTCGCCGACGACACGACTCCCTGGGATGAAGGCGATCCGCGGGAATACGCCCGCCGGAACGCGCACGTCGCGACCTGGTTTCCTCTTCTGGAGAACTGGCTCAAGACCCTTTGATCCGAAAAAAAACGCCTTGCGGGTGAATGATTCTCAACGCCGCGGGGCGTTTTTTTTCAATTGAAGTCGAACCCGCTTCCGCGAGCGCATTCGATGGTGCCTCCCGGTGCGAAGTTGGAGAGGATGTAGGCCTGGTCGCGACGACGTTCCGCTTCCGGAACGGTGGGGTCGAGGATTCGTGCGGCGAAGAGCTCCAGGTCTTCGACGATGCGGAGATGACGCAACAGCGAAACCAGCTCGGGATCGACGCCGACCGGTCCGTATCCTTCCCTGAACGCCGCGACGGATGAAGGATCCGACAGCTTCCCGCCAATTCCGCCGCCGATCATCATCAGGTCTGTTTCCGCGGGCCCCGTCTTCGCGCCGTCCCAGTCGACGATCCTGATTCCTCCGTCGTCCGGCAGCAGCAGATTGCCTGCATGGAGGTCCGCATGGCAGAGGACGGGTCGGTACGTCTTCCCGCAACCGCCGAGGAGGAACTTGCGTGCGTCTCCCATCATCCGTTCGAGCAAAGCTCGGTGCGTGTTGAACAGGCCGAGGACCTCGGAGGCGATCGGATCGCCGGGGGCGGGTTCGAAGGATGCTAGACGGCGCGCGAACCGGACGAGGAAACGGTCGTCGATCCGGATGGCGGGAATGCCGAAACCGAGCCCTGAGAGGTCGATCCGGTGGAGGCGGCGGAGGGCGACGCCGAGCGTCCGCATCTGCGCCAGGGACGGATCCCGGCGGAAGCCGTCTATGCCCGCGACGAAGGGAAACACGGTGACCGACGCGCCGTCGAATCGCGCCGAAAAGCGGCCGCGGACGTCGGCGACGGGCGCGACAATGACGTCGCCCAGCCGTTCGCCGAGCAGGATGGTCAGGCGCGCGACGAGCGACTGGGATGCCCGGGACAGCTTGACGAAGAGGATGCGTCCGTCCTCATCCTCGATCCGAAAGGCCGACGCATCAGCGTCTGCGCCTCCCGGAACGCCCGAAAGCGTCCGAACGCGCAACTGGTATCGGGATAACAGCCATGCTCGAAGCCGTTCGATGTCGAATTCCACGGGGAACCCCCTTTCACGCGCCTGCGAAAAATTGCGGACAATCAAAAACCGCCCCGGATCACGGAGCGGTCATGGTCAGCGGGCGAGCCAGCCCCCGTCGACGGCGAGGGTGAATCCGTTCACGTAGGACGCGGCCTCGCTGCAGAGGAACACGCAGGCGCCGGCGACATCGCGGGGCGTGCCCCAGCGCCCGGCGGGGATCCGTTCGAGGATCTGGCCGGCGCGTTTTTCGTCGTCGCGGAGCGCGGCGGTGTTGTTCGTCGCCATGTAACCAGGCGCGATCGCGTTCACGTTGATGCCGTACGGCGCCCATTCGTTCGCCATCGTCATCGTGATTCCCTTGACGCCGGATTTGGACGCGGTGTACGACGGGACGCGGATGCCGCCCTGATAGGAAAGCATCGAGGCGACGGAAACGATCTTTCCGCCGGTTCCCTGCTTCACGAACTGGTTCGCGGCGGCCTGCGAGAAGAAGAAGACGGTCTTGACGTTGATCGCCATGACGTCGTCCCAGTTCTTTTCGGAGAAGGAAAGCGAGTCTTCGCGGCGGATGATGCCGGCGTTGTTGACGAGGATGTCGAGGCGGCCGAAGGCTTCGACGGCCCTGTCGACGATCGCCTTCAGGCCTTCGGGCCGGATCGCGACGAGGTCGGCGACGATGCCGAGGAAGCGGCGGCCGCGTGCTTCGATCTCGGTCTTGGTAGCCTGCATTTCGACATAGTCGACGCCGACGACGTCGCAGCCGGCTTCGGCGAGGCCGACGGCCATGCCCTGGCCGAGGCCGGTGGAGGCGCCGGTGACGATCGCGATCTTGCCGTTCAGTGCGAATGCATTGAGGATGGTCATGGTCGTAGTCTCCTTCGGAATGGTTGCGTTCATCTCATTTGAGGTCGGCCATCGACGCGAAATCCATGTCGTCGAAGGCGACGTTCTCGCCGCACATGCCCCAGATGAAGGCATAGTCGGAGGTGCCGACGCCGGTGTGGATCGACCAGGACGGCGAAATCACTGCCTGTTCGTTGGCGACGACGAGGTGCCGCGTTTCCGCCACTTCACCCATCATGTGGAAGACGCGGACGTCGTCCGCCATGTCGAAGTAGAAGTACACTTCCATGCGGCGTTCGTGGGTGTGGCACGGCATCGTGTTCCAGACGCTGCCGGGAGCGAGGACGGTGAGACCCATGACGAGCTGGCAGCTACGGCAGACGGCCGGATGCACGTACTGGTTGATCGTGCGTTCGTTGAGCGTCTTCGGCGAGCCGAGCCGGCGCGGATTGGCTTTCGACGGCGGGATGTGGACGATCGGATAGGCCTGGTGCGCCGGAGCGCTGTTGAGATAGAATTTTGCCGGTTTCGCCGGATCGGCGGAGGCGAAACGGACGTCCTTCACGCCCGCGCCGACGTAAAGGCCGTCGCGCCGGTCCATGTCGTAACGGATGCCGTCGCAGACGACGGCTCCGCGTCCGCCGACGTTGATGACGCCGAGTTCGCGGCGTTCGAGGAAGAAGGCGGTGCCGAGGTCCTTCGACGCGGGTAGGGAGAGATCGGCCGTGACGGGCATCGCGCCGCCGGCGATGATGCGGTCGTGGTGCGAGTATGTGAGAAGCAGTTCGTCTGCAGCGAAGATCCGTTCGATCAGATACCGTGCGCGCAGGGTCGCGGTATCATAATGCTTCGAATCGGCGGGATGGTTGTTGTAGCGGATGTCCAGTGTCATGTCAGTGCTCCTTTCGAAAAAGCGAGATGGCGAAACCTCGTTCTGTCGTTGTGAGGACGCGGTTGACGGAGCGGCTGTCCTTCATCGTTGGATCCTGCCGGAGGAGTCTCCCCCCGCGAGGGCTTCGACTTCCCGCGCGTCGACCAGGTTGAAGTCGCCTTTGACCGTATGTTTGAGTGCGCTCGCGGCGACCGCGAATTCGAGCGCCGCCGCCGGCGATTTCGTGAGGAGGCCGTGGATCAGGCCGCCGCTGAAGGCATCGCCGCCGCCGACGCGGTCGACGATCGGATCGATGTCGTAGTGCTTCGAGACGAAGAATTCGCCTTCGTGAAGCATCGCCGCACTCCAGCCGTTGTGTGTCGCGGAATGGGATTCTCGGAGGGTCGATGCGATCGTCCGGAAACCGAACGCGGCCTTCATCGCGAAGAACATGGCGCGGTACCCGTCGGCATCGAGTTTCCCCTGCTCGACGTCGGTGCCGGACGCCTTGAAGCCGAGCGTGAGTTCGGCGTCCTCCTCGTTCCCGATGCAGACGTCGACATAGCGCATGAGATCTTTCATGACGGTTTGTGCCTGCACCGGCGTCCAGAGTTTCCGACGGTAGTTGAGGTCGCAGGACACCGTGACGCCGCGTTGTTTCGCGGCGATGCACGCGGTTTTCGTCAGTTCCGCGGCCTTCTTCCCGAGCGCGGGGGTGATTCCCGACCAATGGAACCAGGACGCGCCGGCGAAGATCGCGTCCCAGTCGAATTCGTTGGCGTCCGCCGTGGCGATTGCACTTCCGGCGCGGTCGTAGAGGACCTTCGAGGGGCGCATCGCGACGCCCGTCTCGAGGAAATAGATGCCGATCCGGTCGCCGCCCCGGAGGATGAACCGGGTGTCGACGACGTAGCGGGCGAGGGCGTTCACAGCCGCCTGGCCGATTTCATGGGCGGGGAGCTTGGTGACGAACCGGGCATCATGCCCGAAGTTGGCGAGACTGACGGCGACGTTCGCCTCGCCTCCGCCGAAGACGGCGTCATAGACTTCCGTTTGGACGAAGCGGGTCTGGCCGGGGGTGGACAGCCGGAGCATGAGTTCGCCGAGGGTGACGATTGTGGACATGATTCAATCCTCCTGGAGCGGGAACTTGAAGACCGCCTTTTCGAGGCGGGCGGTCACTTCTTGCATCAATGCCGTCTTTTCGGACTTGCGAAATGCGATCGACCGTTCGATGCCGGCGACCGTCACGGCCGTTCCGCCCGGGCGGCGGCGACGGCCTCCACGAACGCGGAGGCGAGCTTCGCGACGCCCTCGTAATCGCCCTTTCCGGCGGGACCAGTGATTTCACCGCCGACGCCGACGGCGAAGGCGCCGTTCTTGATCCAGTCGCGCGTGTTCTCGAGCGAGACGCCGCCGGTGGGCATGACGTTGATCTGCGGGAGCGGGCCCTTGACGGTCTTCACGTAGGAGGGGCCGAAGGCGCTTCCCGGGAAGAGCTTGACGACATCGCAACCGGCCTCGAGCGCGGAAATCATTTCGGTGACCGTGAGCGTGCCCGGCATGTAGGGGATCTGGTATCTGTTGCAGAGCCGTGCGGTCGCCTCGCTGAAGGAGGGGCCGACGACGAACCGGGCGCCGGCCAAGATGGCGGCGCGGGCGGTCTCGGCGTCGAGGACGGTACCTGCGCCGACGAGGAGTTCTTTTTCGCTGAAGCGAGCGGCGAGTCCCTCGATGACCCCGAGGGCGCCGGGGATCGTGAACGTGACTTCGATCGCGGCGATTCCGCCCCTGATGCAGGCTTCCGCGATGCGGACGGCTTCATCCGCCGATGCTGCCCGAACGACGGCGACGACGCCGGTCTTCGCAATCCGTTCGAGGATCGTCTGCTTGATCATGTGGAATTCCTCCTTGATGGCAATGACCGAATCCTCGCGACATGCCATCGCATGTCCCTATTATAGAACGGGATGCGACGTTTGTCCACAAACCTTGACGCTTCCAGCGCATTCCATCGGGGAATGCGTGATCGTGATACGTGCTGCCTGAGACGATGAGATAAACGGCGATGTACTATTGTTGATGCTGAGTGCACAAGAATGTTTCCGTCAGGACGGCGATGGTTCGTGTTGTTTCGGTTGATCCGTTTTGATATAATGATGTTGCCGCATTTGCTGACTTACGGCAGCGGAAGGAGGATGATCTGATGTTCGATTCGATCCCTGGAGCTTGTCAAGCCATCGCTTTGTCCCTTTCCGCCGGGCACCGTTCGCAAGCGCTTCAGACGGCGATGGAAAGCGCGGGAGATCCGCTTGCGGATGTCTTTGCAGTCATGGCCGCGACCGATCTCGGCGACGTCGAAACGGCGCGTCGGATCATCGCCGCGAATTCCGCTCCCTTCGTCTCCACCGCGCTCGGCCAGATTGCTGTGGGAAACCTCGACCAGATCTGCGGTCGGCTTTCGGACGCGTTCACGGACTATGAACTGGGCCTCTCCCGCGCGCTTTCCGAAGAAGCGGAAGACATTCTGATCTATGGAAGAATATGTCGAAATCTGGCGCTTGCCCGTTTCGGAGAACATACTTCTCTCGATGATTTGGACGGGCTCGCGTCGGTTGCGTTCGCCACAGGGCGGGAGCATCTTGCCGAACTTGCAGGGGCGTTCCACGCGGCTGCGTGCGTCATCCTCGGAAAGCCCGCTTCCATGAAATCGCATTCTCAATCCCAGTCCGACGATCCGGGACTGTGCGCGCTCGTGGACGCGGCTTCGATCCTCTCCGGAACAGTCGTCGACCTCACCGGATTCAGAAATGAAGTCCTCTCGGCCGAGGGTGTCCCGGGGGCTCCCGAACTCGTCGTTCAGGCGATCAGAAAGACTTCCATGACTGGATTCGAAGACTGGATCCGTCAACATGTCGATCCGATCGCCGCAGCCGTCGCCGCCGATGACGCGAGGATCTTTCCGACCCTGCCGGACGCTCCCGCGATGGCTCCGATGGACTGCGCACGCTGCGACGGCCGCTGCTGTTACGACGGCGTTTACGTCACCGGCGAAGAGGAATTGCGCATCCGCGCCTTCATGAAGCTTCATCCGCAGCGGTTCGGCGACGTTCCCGAGGCGTTCCTCGAGGATGGCGAGTGGGGGTTCCTGTTCCACGGCAAGCGCACGATCCGGGTTCCGCACGCATTCGAGCGCCAGGATTTTCCCAATCACTTTGCGCGGACGAAATGCGTGTTCGCCCTGCCATCCGGAGAGTGTTCGCTCCAGAAGGCGGCGACCGAGAATCTCTGTCACCCCTGGAAAGTCAAGCCGGAGCTTTGCTGGGAATTTCCGCTCATCGGTCTCTTCAACGACAACGCACTGGAAAAGCCGCACTATTTTGGCGAACCGGATCCGGGATTCTATGACGAATGCCACCCCGGATACCTGTCGTTCATGCCATGCGCGAAGACCGATCCGGAGGGGAAATCCTGGAAGCGGATGTACCGAACCGAGTTCCTCCACTATTTCAAAGTGAAAGGCGTCAAGCGCTGACGCGGCACGGGCGGACCGGCCGCGTTTTCTATCGCACAAGATTGTTCATTAAAGTAACGGAAAGACGTTGCCCGCGGACATCAATAATGCTATGATAAAACCGATGGACGTCCGCCGGAAACGCGGAAGCCGTCGGGAGAGGGAGTGTCATGATGCGCCACGGACGCGTTCTATATACATTGTTTCTCCTGATAGTGGCGATGAATCTTTCCGGCTGCACCGAGGAAGCGACGACCGCGGACACGTTTTCCCGTTTTCGCGTCGCCGACGGAATCACCTATGAACTGAGCGAAAGTGGCATCTATTATACGGCGATCCTGTGGGACGGTTCCTCTACCGCCGTCGCGATGGCCGACGCGTTTGACGACGTCAACGTGACGACGATCGCCGAAGCGCTCTTCAAGAACGACGCCGATCTCGTTTCCGTCACGCTTCCGGCACACCTCACGACGATTATGCAGGAAGCGTTCTTCGGCTGTTCGGCGCTGACCGGCCTCGAATTCCCCGACACGCTCGCCTCGATCGACTATCTCGCGTTCGCCTACTGCACGTCGCTCACCGAGATCCTCTTCCCGAAGGTCCTCTCAAGCATCGGCAATTATGCATTCGCCCACTGCACGGGCCTCGAGGTGGCCGATTTCTCGCTCGGCAAGGCGGCCGTCGGCGCCAGCGCGTTCCTCGACTGCACGGCGCTCGCGACGATCGAATTCTCCTATAACGTCCGCTCGATCGGCCAGAACGCGTTCAAGGACACGCCTTGGTACGATGGCCTCGAAGACGGATTCGTCTATCTCTACGATTACCTGTTCGAATACCGCGGCACGATCGCGCCCGGTCAGGAGATCGCGATCGCCGAAAATACGTCCTACATCGGCTATGACGCCTTCCGGGACCAGGACAATCTGACGAGCATCGTCATCCCCGACACCGTGCTCCGCATCTACGGCTATGCCTTTTATGACTGCGATGCCCTCGTCGACGTGACCCTCTCCGCACAGATGGTCGAACTCGGCCTTGAAGCCTTCAAATCGTGCGATTCGCTGACCGACATCGTCCTTCCGACGACCTTGAACAAGCTGGGCGGCGGAGCCTTCGAAGATTGCGTCGAACTCACGGACGTCACCCTTTCTCCGAACATCCCCGTCATCGACAGCCAGACGTTCAACAACTGCCCCAAGCTCCACTCCGTCTTCATCCCGAAGCGCGTGGCGCAGATTCGCGAGAGCGCCTTCTCGGGATGCGCGGATCTCGAGACGATCGTCTTCGAGGAAGACTCGCTCCTCCTCACGATCGGTTCGAAGGCGTTCCGCGACTGCGTTTCGCTGACGTCCGTCCTGCTTCCCGCGCGGCTCACCGACATCGGTGCCTACGCCTTCTCGGGCTGCACCGGCCTTGCCGGAGTCTTCCTTCCGACGACGCTCAAGACGATCGGACTCCAGTGCTTCTACCGTTGCGTCGCACTCACTTCGATCGTGATCCCCGCGAGCGTGATGGTGATCGATGCGGACGCCTTCGTCGACTGCGACCAGCTCACGATCTACTGCCAGGCGGCCCGCAAGCCCGCCACGTGGGACTCGCTCTGGAATTCGGAGGACCGTCCGGTCCTATGGAACCACAGCGTTTCGTCCTGAAACGCGATCCATCCCGGGGATGTTCCTTGTCCTAACCATCCCGCGACCAACAAAACAAGGAGAATGACACCATGCGCATCATGAAGATCACCAAGATGGCGGTCGTCGCGGCGGCTTACGTCGCCCTCACCGTCGCGTTCCAGCCGATCTCCTACGGGGACGTCCAGTTCCGCGTGTCCGAACTGCTCGTCCTCCTCGCCTTTTACAAGAAAGAGTATGCGATGCCGCTCATCATCGGCTGCGCGATCGCCAACATCCCGAGTCCGCTCGGGATCGTCGACGTCGCTTTCGGCACCGCCGGAACGATCGCCGCGCTCGTCGGCATCCTCATCGTCTCCCGCTATCAACAGGCGTTCGGGAAACCGTGGATCGCACTTGCGGCGGCTTCGCTCTTCCCGGCGTTTTCGAACGGATTCTTCGTCGGACTCGAATTGAATCTCCTCTATGACGTGCCCTTCGTCGCGGCGGCGCTCTCGGTCGCCTTTGGCGAACTCGTCGTGGTCTGCATCGTCGGCGTGCCGGTCTTCACCGCCCTGTCCCGGAATACGGCCTTCATGACGCTGATCGACCCCAACGGACGGACGGGCGGCCCTTCCGCCGGCGGCGACTGACGGCCATGGGTGCCGAGGTGGTTCCGATGTCCCGCGGGCGGGTCCTTCCGTCCCCGTTCGGTGCGGCGGGTTCCGCCGCCGCTTCGACTTGTCCCGAATCGACCGTTCGCGCAACGGTCTTCCCGTGTTCCTTGGTCCCGCCTTGCTTCGACCGGCCTTTCCGCCGTTTTCATGCGGATGTTCTTCGGGTCGTCGCGCCGGCGGGACTTTTTTTCGCCGCCGCCGGACCGTATGGATCGGCCGACGTCCCGAAGGGGGTGAGGTCCCGTGATTGAGCCGCGGTATCATCGTCTCCCGCTCGGGGCGATCCGCCCAGCCGGCATCCTCGGCGGTCTCCTCGACAAGCAGCGGCGGGGGCTCACCGGGGCGATGCCGGACATCTTTCCCGACGTCGGTCCGCGTTCCGCCTGGCTGGGTGGCGACGGCGAGAGCTGGGAACGCGGTCCGTATTATCTCGACGGACTCGTCCCGCTCGCGTTTCTGACCGACGATCCCGCGCTGCTGGAACGCGTCGGCTGCTGGATGGACGCGCTGTTCTCCTCGCAGCGCGAAGACGGATTCTTCGGTCCTTCCGCCAACGACGACTGGTGGCCCCGCTTCGTCGCCCTGAAAGCCGTCGTGCAATACGCCGGAGCGACCGGATCCTGCCGGGCGCAGAGTTTCCTGGTCCGGTTCTGCGACCACATGATCGCCGCCATCGGACAACGTCCGCCGTCCTTCTGGGGACATGCTCGGGGACTCGAAGCGTTCCCCGCCGTGCTTGACGTCGCCCGCCTTACCGGCGACGACCGTTATCTTGACCTGCTCGGAACGCTCGCCGGACTCACGTTCCCCTGGTCCGCCTTCTTCCGGGACTTTCCCTATCCGGAACCGACGACGCGATATCTGAACCGGACGTTGTTCCTCGCGCTCAAGCCGGTCCTCGCTGTCCTCGACCGGCTCGAGAAAACGCGCGGGAAGCCGCGACAGAAGACGCGGGAGGAAATCGAGCGCGGCAACCGGAAAGGCGCGAACATCCGCTATCTGACGACGCATGGCGTCAATCTCGCCATGGCCGTCAAATACCCCGTTTACGAATCGTTCCTCGCCGGTTCCGCCGATGCCGACATCCTCCTCGGAGCCCTCGACGTCCTCCTCGGACGCCATGGCACGGCGACCGGCGTCTTCTCCTCCGACGAGCATCTCGACGGACCCGATCCCGCGAAGGGCATCGAACTCTGCACGGTCGTCGAACTGATGCACTCGCTCGAGGAAGGCCTCGTCCTCACGGGGGACGTCCGCATCGCCGACCGGCTCGAGCGGATCGCCTGGAACGCGCTTCCCGCGACGTTCACGCACGACCTCTGCGCCCATCAGTACCTTCAGCAGACCGACCAGCCGGAGGCGACCGTCCGGCGGCGCGGGTTCTATGACGCCGGTCCGCGGTCGACGACGTTCGGAATCGCTCCGAACTTCGGCTGCTGCGCGGCGAACCTGCATCAGGGGTTCCCGAAATTCGCCGCCGCCGCGGTGCTTGCGCAGGAAGCCGGCATCGCCATCTTCCTCATCGCCGCAGGGACTTACGATTGCGGGTTCGCCGTCGGTTCGGCGACGATCGGGATCACGACCGGCTATCCGTTTTCCGACCGGGCCGTCATCACGGTCGTCGCCTGTAACGTTGCGGGGAAGTCGCTTGCGATCCGGCGTCCGTTCGGGGCGCCCGCGACCGTGAACGGGGGACCCGCATCCGACGCCGGTGGGATGATCCTGCTTTCCCGCGACATGAAGGCGGGCGACGTCTTCGAACTCGCCTTCGCCTTCGCGGTCGAGACCGCCGTGAACGCCGACGGCACCGCGAGCGTCCTGCGGGGGCCGGTCCTCTACTGCCATAAACTCGATGCGATCGAGCTCCCGCTCGGCGGCACGGCACCCTTCCATGACCGCGCCTTCGTTCCCCGCGAAGCGAAACGGCACCTGCTCTGCACGAAGGCCGGCAAGGCCGTCGTCCTCGGGGTCAGGATGCCGGATCACGATCCGGACTTTTATCAAAACGATGGCGGTATCGACGTCGCCGCGATCGACGAAGAAACGCAGACACGCGTCGCCCTCGGCCTCGTCCCCTACGGCACGGCGACGCTCCGCTACACCCATTTCAAGACCTTGGAGGATGCATGATGATGAAGAAGAAGGGTCTGGGACCGCGCGTCTGGTCCACGCTCCTGATGTTCGGTCTGTTCGGACAGCTGGCCTGGGTCGTCGAAAACATGTATTTCAACAAGTTCCTCTACGACACGATTTCGGGTGATTCGCATCACATCGCCGTGATGGTCGCGGCGAGCGCCGCGACGGCGACCCTCACGACGATCGTGATGGGCGCGCTCTCGGACCGCGTCGGGAAACGGAAGGCGTTCATCTCGGTCGGATACGTGCTGTGGGGTCTTTCCACGGTCGCCTTCGGGTTCATCTCGCTGCCCGCGGTCGCGGCCGCCTTTCCCGGCGGCGACGCGGTCCTGATCGCGGCCACGGTCGTGATCGTGATGGACTGCGTGATGACCTTCTTCGGATCGACCGCCAACGACGGCGCATTCAACGCGTGGGTGACCGACGTCACCGACGCGGACGTGCGCGGGAAGGTCGACGGAATCCTCGCGCTCCTGCCTCTCCTCGCGCTCCTGCTCATCTTCGGCGCGTTCGACGGTTTTGCGGCGTCAGGGAACTGGCGGGCGTTTTATTTCATCCTGGGCGGCATCGTCTCCGCCGGCGGCGTCGCCGGCTTCTTCCTGATCCGGGAACCGAAGCGCGAACGGTCCGCCGACAGCTACTGGAAGAACGTCGCGCACGGGTTCCTGCCGTCGACGGTGCGGGCGAACCCGACACTCTATCTCACGTTCCTCACGCTCGCCGTCTTCACGACCGCAGGCCAGGTGTACATGCCCTATTTCATCATCTACATCCAGCGCTATCTCGGCATCGACGCCTATGCGCTCCTGCTCGGCGCGGTGATCCTCGCCGCCTCCGTGGCGAGCGCGGTCGCGACCAGGCTCGCCAACGCGAAGAACCTCAATTCCTATTTCTACCCGTCGCTTGTCGTGATGGCTGCGGGACTCGTGCTCCTTTTTCTCCTCGAGGCGCCTTTCCTCGTCGGCGTCGCCGGATTCGTGATGATGTCCGGAAACCTCGTCTTCACCGGCGTCCTCAACGCGAAGATCCGCGACCACACCCCGGAAGGCATGGCCGGTCGCTTCCAGGGCATCCGGATGATCTTCTTCGTGCTCATCCCGATGCTTGTCGGACCGTTCATCGGGTCGACCGTCATCAAGGAGTCCGGCCTCACCTACGAGGAGTTCGGACAGCTGAAGGACGTGCCGACGCCGCACATCTTTCTCGCCGCGGCGATCGTCTGCGCGCTTTCCTTCGTCCCGCTTTTCTTCACCTTGAAGTCTGAACGCGGAAGGCATCCGTCGGCCGCCGCCGTGCGGGAGAATTAGCCGGCGCGCGGACCGTTCCGGCCGCTTCGGCCGCCACGATTGATTTCCGACGCGAATTCTTATACAATAAGATCGGATGATCCCGCCGGACGGACCGTGCCGCCCCGGCGAAAACGTATCCGTGATCCACGCCGCCGCAAAAAGAAAAGAGCCCCGCTTCGAAGCGGGGTCTCGGGATAGCCGCAATCAGAGAGCGGCCGAACTCTTCTTGTAGAGATAAGCGCGCCCCGCCTTGCCGACGAGCGCGATCAGATTCGCGTCGCGCAGGAAGAGCGCCGTCCGTCCGGCGTCGCCGGCGTTCATTCCGAGCCCCTTCGCGAGGTCCTTCACGGTGAACGGATCGGGGAGTCCCGCCGGCATCAATACCGCGAACTCCGCCTCCCCGCGGAACCGGTGCGTCTCCGGAATCCCCCGCGGATAGAGGTCGATTCGTCCCTTCGCTCCCGTTGAACCAAGCGCCGCCGACCGGTATTCGGTGGCGTCGAAGGCGACCACGAGGAAATCGAGGCGGGGATGCGCGACGAGTCCGCGGAGCCCGTGCAGTTCGGCAAGAATCGCCGAGACGCGTTTCCGTTTCGGCGAAACCCGGCCGCGGCCGACGGTTCCGTCGGCGCCGATCGCATAGACCGTCTTCCTCCGGACGACCGGATAGACCACGGTGACCGGATGATGCTCGAGCAGGGTTCCGATTTTCCCCGCGATCGCCGCAAACCCCCGCGTCTGGATTTCGTAGACGCGGCCGTCCAGAAAGACGTCCGCGATCTTCCCGCAGAGCCGTACCTCGTGGGTGGTCGGATCGGGGGACAGCCAGTACTTGATCGCGCGATGGACGGACTGCTCCGCCGCGGTCCCGATGCTTTCGGGCCGCCACGGATCCGCCGCGATCCGATCCTTGATGTCGTCGAAATTTCTCATGGAATCACCGTCCGTCACCATTGTACCATCAAATCGCGTCCGGCGGAAGAGCGTTCGCACCGGCGCGGGAAGGGAGAGGCATGCGGCTCAGATCGGGTGTCGTCGTCGTGCGCGACGCGACGGAAATGGATGCGCACCTGCTGTCTTCCTGGTGGGCGTCGGGAAAAGTGATGGAACACGCCGGGTTTCCGGACGGGATCAAGACCGACCCCGTCAAGCTCGGCGAAGAGCTGCGCGCAGAGACCGAGACGATCAACCCGCTTCGCCGCCGCCTGATGATCGAGTTCGGCGGCGTGCCGATCGGGGAGATGAGCTACCGCATCGAGGCCCGCGTCGCCGAAATCGGCGTGAAGATCTGTGATTTCGCCTACCACGGGATGGGCATTGGCCCCCAGGCGATCGTGATCCTCATCGAATACCTGTTCGATCAGCGCGAGATGGAGAAGATCGTGCTCGATACGATGATCGAGAACGTCCGCGCCCAGCACGTCTACGAGAAGCTGGGGTTCGTCCGCCTCGCGGTGAACCGGGACTGCTGGACCGACCAGCGCGGCCGCAAGCGGACCTCCGTCGATTATGAACTGTCGCGCGGCGCGTTCGACGCGGTCCGCCGCGCGATGAAGCATACCGAGAGATGAGTCGCGCCGAGAACCGGACTTGACCAGGGGGTTCGCCCCGGAGGTGAGTCATGAAGAACGTCGACCTGTTCACGATTTTCACCAAGGAAGGCTTTTTTCTCGTCGGTTTCGACGGCGAGGGGGAAGCCGCGACCGCCAGGGACTGGATCCCGCCGCTCTGGACCGAATTCGAGGCCGCACGCGAGAAACTGGAGAAGTTCGCGCTTCGGGACGAACGCGGACGCTATCCCGTCTGGGGGGCGATGACCGACCTCGCCCATTCCTTCCAGCCGTGGGGCGACGAAGGCAAATACATGGCCGGGGTCGAGTCGGACCGGTACATGGACGCCCTCGGATTCGCCGTCTGGCGGATCCCGGGATTCCGTTACGTACGCGTCGAAGCGACGCTGTCGACTTATGCGGACGTCTATCGCGAAACCCTCGGCAAACTCTTCCCGAACTACGGCTGGGAGCTGGTCGGGGCGGTCCAGGAATACTACCAGAAGGACCGGATGTGGCTCCTCTTCCCCATCGAACGGTTGCAACCTTGAACGCAAGATGATATAATAGGACGCTCCGCTGTTTGCGGACCCGGGAGAAACCATGAAAAGAATCGTCATCGCCCTCGGGGGCAACGCCCTCGGAAACAACGCCGCCGAACAGGCCGAACTCGTCAAACTGACCGTCAAGCCGATCGCCGAACTGATCGCGCGTGGCCATCAGGTCATCGTCACCCACGGCAACGGTCCGCAGGTCGGCATGATCAACCTCGCTTTCGAAACCGCCGCCAAGGCGGGAGCCCTCACGCACCCCATGCCGTTCCCGGAATGCGGGGCGATGAGCCAGGGATACATCGGCTACCATCTCCAGAACGCGCTCAACCGCGAGCTCGCCGACCGCGGGATCTCCAAGCGCGCCGTCACGGTCGTCACGCAGGTCGAAGTCGATCCCGCGGATCCGGCTTTCCAGAACCCGACGAAGCCGATCGGCGCCTTCTACACGAAGGAAAACGCCGAACGTCTCTCCGCCGCCAACGGCTATGTCATGCGCGAGGACGCCGGCCGCGGATACCGCCGCGTCATCGCCAGTCCGAAGCCCGTGGGCGTCGTCGAACTGCCGATGATCGAGACCCTCGTGGATGCCGGCTACGTCGTCATCACCGTGGGCGGCGGCGGCATTCCGGTCGTGCGCGACGGCCTCGGCTATGCCGGCGTCCCCGCGGTCATCGACAAGGATTTCGCGAGCCAGACGCTCGCCGACCTTCTCGATGCCGACCTGCTCTTCATCCTCACCGCCGTCGACAAGGTCTCGCTCAACTTCGGGAAGCCCGACCAGGTCGACCTCGACGTCCTCAAGGTGAGCGAGGCCCTCGACTTCATCGCCCAGGGTCATTTCGCCAAGGGATCGATGCTGCCGAAGGTCGAGGCCGCGGTCCGCTTCGCCGCCCGCAAGGACGGCCGCGTCGCCGTCATTGGCGCCCTTGAAAAGGCAGCCCTCGCGATCGACGGACGCTCCGGCACGCGCGTCGAGCGCTGAAGGGGGCGTACGCGGCGCGCTGTCGCGAAATCAATAATAAATATTCATTGCGATATGGAAAAATAAATGCGTCGGTGGTATAATGAAGTTAAAATATGGTCCCCCTTCGGGATCATATGGCGCACTTATTTCTTTTACACTCCAAGTGTAAGCGCTTGTCATCGCGGGGAGGACAGCCATGACCCAAGCCATCATCCTCGCCGGAGGGCTCTCGAGCCGCGCCGGCCAGAACAAAATGACCCTTCCGTTCCGCGGAAAGCCGCTCGTGGTCCACGCCGTCGAAGCGGTCGAGCCGCACGTCGACGCGATCATCGTCGTCACCGGCAGATACCATGACGACATCGTCGCGGCGCTCGCCGGTCATCCCAAGGTCGACTTCGTGCGCAATCCGCTCTACGAGATGGGGATGTTTTCCTCCGTCCGCTGCGGCGTCATCGCGACGACCGGCGACGTCCTGATCATGCCGGGCGACATTCCGCTCGTGAAGCCGGCGACGGTGGCGAAGATCCTCGCCGCGCCGGGCGACATCCGCATTCCGGTCTACCGTCACCGCAAGGGGCATCCCGTCTTCGTCGCCGGAAGCCTGCGCACCGCCCTCCTCGCCGAAGAGGACGACCGCGGTCTGCGCGCTTTCCGCGACCGCCACGGTTACGAGACCGTCGACGTCGACGATCCGGGCGTGCTCTTCGATGTCGACACGATCCACGATTTCGAACGGCTTCTGAAGAAAAACGAAGGAGGGGAACCGCATGCGGATTGAAACGCTCCTGAGACCGGCTTCCCTCGAGGATGCCTACAAGGCCTACGCGAACGACAAGACCGCCGTGCTTTTCGCCGGCGGCGCCTGGAACAAGCTCGCCCTGAAGGAGGTCAAGACCGCGATTCTGCTCGATGACCTCGGCCTCGGGACGATCGAAGCGGGCGAAAAGACCGTCGAGATCGGCGCGATGGCGACCCTTTCGGACGTCGCCGAGCATCCGGCGGTCCAGTCCCTGTATCGGGGGATGCTGTCGCGGGCTTGCCGCCACGTGATGGGCATCACCCTCGAGAACGTCGCCACGATCGGCGGATCGGTGATGGGCGGATACGCCTTCTCCGACATCGTCACGCCGCTCCTCGCGATGGACGTGACGCTCCGGTTCCACAAGCACGAGCCGATGAAGCTCGCCGACTATCTCGTGCGCAAGACGAATTTCCGCGACATTTTCGTCGCCGTTTCGGTGCCGCGGCGCAGCGGCCGCGGCGTCTTCCGGAAAATCGCCCGCACGCGCCTCGATTTCGCGATCCTGAACCTCGCCGTCACCAACGTGAACGGCCTTTACGCGATCGCCGTCGGCGCCCGCCCCGGGATCGCCCGCCTCGCCGCTTCGGCGATGGACCGTCTCAACGAAATCAATCCCGTCTCGCTCTACGACATCGAGCACGCGGCCGCGGATGCGGCTGCCGAACTCGATTTCGGGACAAACTCCCGGGCCGCGGAAGACTACCGTCGCGCGCTCGCGAAAATCCACGTGTTCCGCGCCCTGAAAGAGGTGACCTTCGATGAAAATCAGCGTTGAAGTGAACGGCCTCAGGCGGGCGTTCGACGTCGAGCCCGGCGACTATCTCGTCGACACGCTCCGCGGGGCCGGGTTGTTCTCTGTCCGCCGCGGCTGCGATTCGACTTCGTGCGGCATCTGCACCGTCCTCGTCGACGGGCGTCCGGTCCCGTCCTGTTCCTATCTGTCGATCCGCGCCGACGGACGGAGCATCCTCACCGTCGAGGGCATCGCCTCGGAAGCGGCGAAGATCGCCGACCGGTTCGGAGCCGAAGGCGCCGACCAGTGCGGCTACTGCAACCCCTCGGTCGCACTCGCCGTCTACGCCCTCAAGCGGACGAAGCCGAAGGCGTCCGACGACGAGATCCGCGAATGGCTCGTCGGCAATCTCTGCCGCTGTTCGGGATACCAGTCCCAGCTCGCCGCGATTCGCTCCTATCTGGAGGAACGCCCATGAACGTCGTCTCGAAACCGCTGCCGTCGCTTGACGGCAAGGCCCTGATGATGGGCCGGCAGGCCTATACCGACGACTTCGCCGCCGCGGGTTCGCTCATCGTCAAGGCGCTGAGAAGTCCCCATCCGTTCGCGAAGATCGTCCAGATCGACGCCGCGGAGGCAAGGAAGATCCCCGGCGTCGAACTCGTGCTCACGTTCCGCGATTTCAAGCGGATCCCCTTCACGCGCGCCGGACAAGGTTATCCCGAGCCATCGCCCCACGACAAGTTCGTCCTCGACGAATACGTGCGCTACGTCGGCGACGAAGTCGCGATCGTGGCCGCCGCCGACGCGAAGACCGCCGACGAAGCGATCGCGGCGATCAAGGTCAAATACGAGTTGCTGCCCCCGGTGCTCGACTGCGAGACCGCGTATAAAAACCCCTCCGTCCTCCATCCCGAACCGGAAATCCACGAAATGTTCCCGATCGGATTCGATCCGAAGAACAACGTGGCGGCTTCCTACAAGATGAACGTGGGCGACGTCGACGCCGTCCTCAAGACCTGCGACGTCGTCGTCGAACGCACCTATCGCACCTCCGCGCAGTCCCACGCCGCGATGGAACCCCACGCGGCCAATGCCCGCTTCGACCATCAGAACCGGCTCGTCCTCTATGCGACGACGCAGACGCCGGTCCACATCCGCCGCATCATTTCCCAGGCGCTCGACTATCCGCTCGCGCAGATCCGCGTCGTGAAGCCGCGCGTCGGCGGCGGGTTCGGCGGCAAGCAGGCGATCGCGGCCGAACTCTTCGTCGCGGCCGCGGCGATCCGCACCGGAAAGCCGTGCCGGATGGTCTACACCCGCAAGGAAGTCTTCGAAGCGACCTATACGCGCCACGCGATGAAGATCGACATGCGCCTCGGCGCGATGAAGGACGGCACCCTGAAGGCGATCGACTGCCAGGTCCTCTCCGACACCGGCGCCTATGGCGAGCACGCCCTCACCGTGTTCATGGTGACCGGCTCGAAAGTCCTTCCCCTCTACAACAAGGTCGATGCGGTCCGCTTCGCCGGCACCGTCGTCTACACGAACCACACGCCTGCGGGCGCATTTCGCGGGTATGGCGCGATCCAGGGCAACTTCGCCCTCGAATCGGCCGTCGACGAACTCTGCGCCGCCCTCAGGATGGATCCGGCCGCCTTCCGGAAGAAGAACATGATGCGGGAAGGCGAAACCTCGCCGATCTTCGCGATCATGGGCGAAGGCACGGAAGGGACCGCGATGACGATGGACACCTGCAAGCTGCCGTTCTGCGTCGACCGCGGGATGGAACTTTGCGACTGGGCGCACCATTTCCCCCGCCGCATCGTCGCCAAGAACCGCGTCCGCGCCGTCGGCATGGCGATCGCGATGCAGGGCAGCGGCATCCCCCTGATCGACATGGGCGCCGCGACCATCAAGCTGAACGACGACGGATTCTACAATCTCCTCGTCGGCGCCACCGACATCGGCCAGAAGAGCGACACCGTCCTCGGACAGATCGCCGCCGAGGAACTCGGCGTGCCGCTTTCGCGGATGATCGTCACATCCTCCGATACCGACACCACGCCGTTCGACACCGGCGCCTATGCTTCGTCCACCACCTACGTGTCCGGCAACGCCGTCCTCAAGGCGGCGAAGAAGATGAAGGAAACGCTCGTCGCGGAGGCGGCGTCGATCCTCGGGACGACGCGCGACCAGGTCGCTTTCGACGGCGAGACCTTCGTCGCCGAAAGCGGACGGCTCACCCTCCGCGACCTGTCGAACCGCCTCTTCTACAACCACGGACAGAAGCAGATCACCGTGACCGAGAGTTACGTCGGGCACAAGTCCCCGCCGCCGTTCATGGCCGGCTTCGCGACCGTCGACGTGGATACCGAGACGGGCGAGGTCGACCTCGTCGACTACGTCTCCGTCGTCGACTGCGGCACGACCATCAATCCGAAGCTGGCGCAAGGCCAGGTCGAAGGCGCGATCGTCCAGGGCATCGGCATCACGATGTTCGAGGAACCCGCCTACGGCAAGGACGGCAAGATGGCCTCGAACGACCTGCTCACGTACAAGATTCCGACCCGCCTCGAGATCCGCAGGCTGACGACGGAGTTCGCCGTCTCCTACGAGGAATCGGGTCCCTTCGGGGCGAAGTCGGTCGGCGAGATCGGCATCGACACCCCGCCCGCAGCGATCGCCAATGCGATCTACAACGCCGTCGGCGTCCGCATCCGCGAACTGCCGATCACGCCCGAAAAGATCTGGCGCGGCATCCAGTCCGCACGCCAGTCCAAATGACAGGAGGATTCTCATGACCATGACCAGAACCGGACTCCTCGTCCGCATCATCTCCTATGGAGCCCTTTGGGGGCTCGCCGAAGCGAGCCTCGGATACGTGCTCCACTGGATCAATCCGTTCTTGCCCGGCATCGTGATATTCCCGATCGGCGCGGCAATCCTCGTCCGCCTCTACGGATCGACCGGATCGCGTTCCGCGCTCTTTGCGGCGGGGCTCGTCGCCGCCGCCCTCAAGGCGTTCGATTTCCTCCTGCCGACGATCGCGCCGCTCCGCGTCACGAATCCGATCCTCTGCATCGTCTTCGAAGGCCTCGCCATGGCCTTCGTCGCGCCCGCCCTCGCGGCGGGTCCGCTCGCGAAGCGGATCCTCCTCCTGCCGGCCGCGAGCATCCTCTGGCGGGTCCTCTTCCTCGCCGCCCTGTTCATCGAATGGCCGCTCCTGGGCACGCCGTCGGGACAGATCACGAGCCTCGCCGCCATGGCGTCCTTCGCGGTCGTCTCCGGACTTCAGTCGGGAGCGATCGCGATCGCCGCGGACCATCTCGTCCGCCGCCTCCCCGTCCGCGTTTCCGATCCGTTCGCGAAACCCGCCTTCGCGGCCGTCCTGGCCGTTCTCGCGGCCGTCGCGACGGTGCTGCTTTCCTGATCGAACGATAGCCAAGCGCCGAAAGCCTTGGCTATCTTGCTAGTGTGCGCCCGAAAGGAGATTGTTTCGCATGGTCACGATCGTCACGGGAGGAATCGACTCCTGCAAAACCACGAAGCTCACGTCGCTGTTCGCCGAAGCCGGCAAGGGTGACGGTTTCGCGATGATCAAGCGGCTTGCCGGGCGCCACGTCCGCGGCTATGACGCGCGAAGGCTGTCCACCGGACGCGAAACGCCGCTCGTCTATCGCGAAGGATTCGCTCCCGACGATCTCGAAGTCGCCTGTGCGATCGGTCCCTACCTGTTCGCGGCGAAGGCGTTTTCCGATGTCGTCGCCGTGCTCCGCGAGCTGATCGCCCGGCGCGTTTCGCCTCTCTATTTCGACGAGATCGGCGAACTCGAGCTCGGCGGCGGCGGCTTCGACGCGGTGATGAAGGACATGGCCGCCTCCGGGCTCGACCTCGTCCTCGTCGTGCGCGACGAGTTCGTCCCCCGCGTGATCGCCAGGTACGGTCTTTCCGACGTCGTCCTGGTCGATTCGATCTAGGTGCCGACGATGTTCGACCTCGCGATCAGAAACGGATCCGTCTGGACCGGCGGCGCCTTCCGGAACGCCGACGTGTTCGTCCGCGGCGGAACGATCGCCGCGATCGGTCCGGAGTCCGCGGAAGCCGAAACATCCTTCGACGCGACGGGGCTGTCCGTCCTGCCGGGATTCATCGATCCGCACGTCCATTTCGATCTCGACCTCGGTCGGATCAGCTCGGCGGACGATTTTGCCTCCGGCAGCGTCGCCGCCGCGTTCGGCGGCGTGACGACGTTCGTCGACTTCCTCGCCCCCACGGACTGCGAGGAGGATCTCGCGAAAGCTTATGCCGCTCGTCGCGAAGAGGCGAAGAGAAGCGTCGTCGACTACCGCTTCCACGCCACCATCAAGAATCCGAAGGGCGATCCCGAGAACTACGTGAAACGCATGCTCGCGCTCGGGATGACGACCCTGAAACTGTTCACGACCTACTCGGACAGCGGCCGCCGCACGTACGACGACCAGATCGAGCGTCTGCTCGACCTGTCCGCCCGCTACGGGTTCACGATCCTCGCCCACGTCGAGGACGACCGGCGAATCGTGATGAAGGACGGTTACACCGCCCGCGACCTGCCGGTGAGCCGGCCGTCCGCCGGCGAAACCGCCGAAGCGCTCAAGCTCGCCGGCTTCGTCGACCGCCACGGCGGCACCCTCTACATGGTCCATCTGTCCTCCGGCGCGACCCTCGACGCACTCCGTACGCGGTATCCCCACCTGCTCAACGTCAAGTTCTTCATCGAGAGCTGTCCGCACTATTACGCCTACACCTCCGACCGCCTCGACGGACCGGAGGGCGCGCTCTACGCGATGGCTCCGGCGCTCCGCTCGGCGGAAGAGCGAGATCGCCTCGCCGCCGGATTCGCGGACGTCTACGCGATCGGCACCGACCACTGTCCGTTCGCGCGGGAAGCGAAACTGCGGTCCCGGCTCGCCGACATCCCGATGGGGATCGGGGGCGTCGAACACGCCTTCGAGGTCCTGCATCCGCGGTTCGGATCGCTCGTGATCCCGCGCATGACCGAACATCCCGCGGCCATCAACGGCCTCGCCGGCATCAAGGGCACGATCGCGGTCGGCGCCGATGCCGACTTCGCGATCGTGAAGCATGGACCCCGCACGATCGGCGACGGCCATTCCCGCGGCCATTCGACGTGGGCCGGTACCGCGACGGACGTCGCCATCGCGGCGACCTTCCTGCGCGGCCGGACAGCCGTCCGCGACGGACGCTTCCTCGGAACCGAAGGACGTTTCGTCGGAAAGGAGCCCTTGCGATGATCAGTGTCGTGAACGCGAACCTGTACGATTTCGAGACCTATCGCGAAAATCGTTATGTCGTCTTTGACGGCACGATCCGCGCGACCGGTCCGATGGACGGCTTCGTCCCCGGCGGCGGAACCGTCGTCGATGCCCGCGGCGCGATCGTCATGCCCGGCCTCGTCCTCGGCCACACCCACGTCTACGGAACTTTCGCCCGCGGCCTTCGCGTCCCCTTCGAACCGAAGGACTTCCGCGGCATCCTCGAACAGCTCTGGTGGAAACTCGACCGCAACCTCGATCTTCCGGCCGTCGCCGCCTCAGGCGCCGCGGCCGCCCTCGACTATCTCCGGAACGGCGTCACGGCGATCGTCGACCACCACGCTTCCGGAACCGTACGCGGTTCGCTGTCGGCGCTTGCGCGGGCGATGACCGAAGTTGCGCCGATGCGCGGCGCGTTCTGTTTCGAAACCTCGGACCGCTTCGACGTATCCGCCTGCATCGACGAGAACCTTGCCTTTGAAAAGAACGGCGGCGTGACGGCGCCGCTCTTCGGCCTCCACGCTTCGATGACGCTCTCCGAGGAGACGCTTCGTCTCGTCGCCGCATCGCGCGGACTGCTCCCGGTCCACGTCCACGCGGCGGAAAGCCGCCAGGACGAGGAAGACTGCCTCGCGCGCTACGGCGAACGGGTGATTGCCCGCTTCGACCGGCACGGGCTCGTCACGAAAGGCTCGCTCTACGTCCACTGCGTCCACTGCGACGCCGCCGAACTCGACATCCTCGCGAAGCGCGGCGCCGTCGTCGCGGTGAACCCGACCTCCAACATGAACAACGGCGTCGGGCTTCCCGACGTCGCGGCCATGATGTCCCGGGGGATCCCGGTGATCCTCGGCGACGACGGCATCTCGGCCTCGGCAGCCGCCGAACTCCGCAACCTCTATTTCACGGCGCATCACCGCCAGGGCTCCCCGACCGGCTTCGCGGCGGAGGATCTCAGACGGATCGTGACGGACACCTACCGTTTCGCTTCCGACCTGTTCGGGGTCCCGCTCGGACGGATCGAAACGGGGTACGCGGCCGATCTCCTCGTCCTCGACTACGATCCGCCGACCCCGATCGGCGACAAGAACGCCTTCGGCCACTTCCTGTTCGGGATGACGCCGGCGTTCCGTCCGCGCCACGTGTTCGCCAGCGGCCGCCACGTCGTCGCCGACTTCGTCCCCGACGCCGGCATCGCCCGCAGGGCGCGGGATGCGGCAGGGGTCGCGGCCGCGGTCTGGAAACGCATCGAACGGGAGGAACCAAAGCCATGAACGACATCCTGAAGGTCCGTTTCGACGGACTCGAACTCGCCAATCCGCTGATGCCCGCCTCGGGCCCGCTCGTCGGCGACTTCGAGAAACTGAACGTGCTGCGCGAAGCCGGCTGCGGCGCGATCGTCACGAAGACGATCTCGACGCACCTGCCCGTCGTCCCGCGCCCGTGCATTTACGGCGACCGCGACTATGTGATGAATTCCGAACTCTGGAGCGAGCATCCGCTGTCGCGTTGGACGGATGAATTCCTGCCCGCCTACCTGAAGGTGAAGGATCGCCCGCTCATCGTCTCCGTCGGTTATTCCGAAGCCGACATGGAGACGTTGATCCCGGCGCTCGACCGCTTCGCCGACGCCTTCGAGGTGTCGACTCACTATGTGGGCACGGATCTCGCGAAGATCGGCCGCACCGTCGCCGCCATCCGCGCCCGGACGGTGAAGCCGATCTACATGAAGATCAGTCCCCACATCCCGGACGCCGCCGGATTCGCCGCGGCGATCCGGAAGGCCGGCGCGAACGGCGTCGTCGCCGTCAACTCGCTCGGCCCGACGATGAAGGTCGACCTCGCGAACCGTCGCCTCGTCTACGGCAACGCCGACGGCTATGCCTGGACCTCCGGACCCGTGATCAAGAACCTCGCCCTCGCCGCCGTCCGCAAGATCAAACTCGCCGAACCGTCGCTCACCGTGATCGGCGTCGGCGGGATCCAGTCGGCCGACGACGTCCTCGAGTTCCTCGTATCCGGCGCCGCGGCGGTACAGATGCTCTCCGCGGCGCTCCTGAAAGGGAAGGACCTCTATGCGAAAATCATCGCCGACCTGCCCGCGGCGCTCGCCCGCTACCGCTTCTCGTCGGTCGCGGGAGCGGCCGCGACGACCCTCGCCGCGCCGGTGTCCTACGAACCTTCCGTTCCGGTCTTCGTCCCCGCGCGATGCACGAAGTGCTCGCTTTGCGTCAAAGTGTGTCCCTATTACGCCATCACCCTGAAGGACCGGATCGTGATCGATCCGGACAAATGCTTCGGGTGCGGGCTCTGCATCTCGAAATGTCCGACGAAGGCGCTTCTTCCGGACTGATGCCGGAATGAAAGGGGGATCTCCCATGGGCGACATCTCCACACCGCTCGTCCGCCGCGATGCGGCGGCCAAGGCTTCCGGCCGCGCGACGTACGTGGCCGACCTGAACCTCGAAAACGTCCTCCACGCGAAGACGGTGCGTTCGACGATCGCGAAGGGCGAGATCTTTTCGGTCGACGTTCCCCCGCTTCCGGAAGGATGTTTCGTCGTCGACCACCGCGACATTCCCGGCGAGAACGCCGTCCGGATCGTCTTCAAGGACATGCCCGTCTTCGCCGAACGGCGCGTGAACTACGTCGGGGAGCCGATCCTCCTCGTCTGCGGCCCCGACCGCGAGGCGGTCTTCGCCGCCGCGGCGGCCGTCCGGATCGCGTACCGCGAAGAACCCCCGACGTTTGCCTGGACGGTCTCCGGCAATCGCCACGCCTATGCCAAGGGCGACCCCGGACGGGCGTTCGATACCGCCGCGCGGATCATCACCCGCACGTATGAGACCGGCTACCAGGAACAGGCCTATCTCGAGCCCCAGGGCATGGTCGGCTATCCCGAAGCGGACGGCCGAATCACCCTCGTCGGCTCGATGCAGTGCCCCTACTACGTCCGGGACGCGCTCCTCGACGTGCTCGCCTGCGGGGAGGACGACGTGCGCGTGATCCAGGCCGAGACCGGCGGCGCCTTCGGCGGGAAGGAAGAGTTCCCGTCGCTCACCGGCGCCCAGGTCGCCGTCGCCGTCCGCAAGACCGGCCGTCCCGTCAGTCTCCTCTACGAGCGCGCCGAGGACGTCGAAGTCACCACCAAGCGCCATCCGTCGCACATCGAACTGTCCGCCGCGATCGACGCCGACCTCCGCGTCGTCGGACTGAAGGCGAAGGTCGGACTCGACGCCGGCGCCTATCTCGGTCTGTCGGGCGTCGTGCTGTCACGCGCCCTGATCGCCGCCACCGGCGCCTACACGATCCCCAACCTGTCCGTGGAGGGCGACGCCTTCCTCACCAACACCGTTCCGACCGGCGCCTTCCGCGGGTTCGGGGCGCCGCAGATGTTCTTCGCGATCGAGATGTTCATGGGCCACGTCGCGGCCCTGCTCGGCGCCGATCCGATCGCCTTCAAGCGCCGCCATCTCGCCCGCCAGGGCGATGCCACGTCGACCTCCGGAACGTTCCGCGATCCGATCCTGGCCGACGGCATGATCGATCGCGTGCTCGAACTGTCGCAGTACCGCCGGAAGATGAAGGAATACCGCAAGAGCGGCGCGTGGAAGGGACTCGGACTCTCCGTCTTTTTCCACGGATGCGGTTTCACCGGCGACGGCGAAGCCACGCACATCAAAGCCCGCGTGCGTCTCGAGAAGAGCGCCGGGGGCGTCGTCACCGTCCGCGTCGCGAACGTCGACATGGGTCAGGGGGCGTCGACGGCGCTCACCAAGATCGTCGCCGCGACCCTCGGCGTCCCGTTCGCGGACGTCATCTTCCCGCACCCCGACACGCTCCTGTCCCCCGACTCGGGGCCGACCGTGGCTTCGCGCACGACGATGATCGTCGGCGCCCTGCTCGCCCGCGCGGCGGAGCGGCTGAAAACAACATGGATCGACGGCGAAGCACAGACCGTCGAGGAACGCTACGTCCAGCCCGACTTCATCGCCTGGGACGAGGAGCGTTTCCGCGGCGACGCCTATCCCGCCTATTCATGGGGCGTCGTCGCCGTCGAGGTCGAAGTCGACCGGCGCACCTGCCAGGTCGACCTCAAGGGCTGCTGGGCCGCCTACGACGTCGGGAAAACGATCGACGACCTGCTCGCCGAAGGCCAGGCCGACGGCGGGATCACCCAGGGCATCGCCTACGGCTATCTCGAGAAGATGGAGATCGTCGGGGGCCGCCTGCGCCAGAAGAACCTCACCGACTACGTCATTCCGACGGCGTCGGACGTGTGTCCGACGGAAACCGTTTTCGTCGACAATCCCTTCGCCTTCGGTCCCTTCGGCGCCAAAGGCCTCGGCGAGCTCACGCTCGTCGGCGGCGCGCCGGCGGTGGCCGCGGCGATCGAAAACGCGATCGGACGCCGCGTCGCGAAGATTCCGGCGACGCCCGAATCGATACTGGAGCTGATCGAACATGGCAAGGATTGAATTCACGCTGAACCGCAACCCGGCCGTCTTCGAAGGCGACCCCGCCCGCCGCCTCCTCGACGTCCTGCGCGAGGACTTCGGCCTCTCCGGCACCAAGGAAGGCTGCGGCGAAGGCGAGTGCGGCGCCTGTTCCGTGCTCGTCGACCGCGAAGTCGTCGTTTCCTGCCTCTACCCGGTGGGCAACGCCGCCGGCCGCGAGATCGTCACGATCGAAGGCTATCGGACCACAAGGCGTTATGCCGTCGTCGAACGCTGCTTCCTCGAGGAAGGCGCCGTCCAGTGCGGTTTCTGCACCCCGGGGATGATCATCGCCGCCGAATCGCTCCTGGCGAAGACACCCCATCCGACGGAAGCGGAAGTCGTCGCCGGCCTCGCCGGCAACCTCTGCCGCTGCACCGGATACAACATGATCGTCCGCGCCGTCCTCCGCGCGGCGAAGGAGGGTGAAGGCCTGTGGTGACCGACCGCATTCCCAGGACGAAGGCCGAGGCGCTCGCGCTCCTGTCCGACCGACAGGCGTGCGTCGTCGCCGGCGGCACCGACCTGATGGTGAAGAGGCGCCGCTGGCCGGGACTTGCGCCGGCGATTCCCGGCGCCGTCTTCATCGCGCAGATCGACGAACTCGTCTTCGTCCGCAAGGAAAAAGACGCGGTCGTGATCGGCGCCTGCACGCCGCTCGCGAAAATCCTCGACCATCCGATGGCGCCCGACCTGCTCAAGCGCGCCATCGCCGAAACGGCCGGTCCCGGCATCCGCCACGCGGCGACCATCGCCGGCAACCTCGCGAACGCCTCGCCGGCCGCGGATCCCGCGCTCGCCCTCGTCGCCCTCGACGCCGTCGTCCGGATCGAGGGTCCCGCCGGGACCCGCGAGGTCCCCGCGGAACGCTTAGCGACCGGCCCCGGACGGACCGAGCTCCAACCGGACGAACTCGTCACCGCGATCGCGATCCCCGACCGCGCCTGGACCGCCGCCGTCTTCGTCAAGGTCGGCGGCCGTAAGGCCGACGCGATTTCGAAGGTGTCCTTCTGCGGCGCCGCCGCGGTCGAGAACGGCCGCATCGTCTGTCTGAACGCCGCGTTCGGCGCCGTCGGTCCGACGATCCTGCGGGTCCGGGACGTCGAGGAGTCGCTCATCGGCCTCACCCCCGCCGAAACCGCGGGCGACCTCCCGCGGATCCTCGCGGCGTACGGTGAACGGATTCGTCCGATCGACGACCAGCGCTCCACCGCGCATTACCGCAAGACGGTCGCCATCAACCTTCTGTCCGATTTCATCCTGCATCTCTGAACATCCACGCATCGCCCCGAGAGGAGAACGCACATGGGAAAACCGGAACGCGTCAACATCGCAAGGGGGTTCGTCAAGGCCCCGCTCGTCCTCAGGAACGCGCGCGTCGTGAACGTCTTCTCGGGCACGATCGACCGCCAGGACGTCGCGATCGCCGAAGGCGTCGTCGTCGGCCTCGGCCGTTACGAAGGCACGACCGAGATCGACCTGGCGGGGAAGTACCTCTGCCCCGGCTTCATCGACGGGCACGTCCACATCGAATCGTCGATGCTGACGCCGCCGCAGTTCGCGAAATGCGTGCTCCCGTGGGGCACGACCGCGGTCGTCGCCGATCCCCATGAGATCGGGAACATCCGCGGCGTCGAAGGCGTCCGGTACATGATCGAGGCCGCCGCGACGGTCCCGCTCGACGTCCTGATGATGATCCCCTCCTGCGTTCCCGCGACCGTCTTCGAGACCGCCGGCGCCCGGATCGGACCGGAGGACGTGAAGACGCTCCTCGCGGAGCCGACGGTCCTCGGCCTCGGCGAAGTGATGGACTATCCGCAGGTGCTGTCCGGCGGGGAGGAGATCTTCGCCAAGATCGCGACGGTCGGTCCGCGTCCGGTCGACGGGCATTCGCCCGCCGTCGCGGGGCGCGATCTCTGCGCCTACGTCGGCGCCGGAATCCGGACCGACCACGAGTGCCGCACGCCGGAGGAACTCGTCGAGCGGGTCAAGCTCGGCCAGTACGTCCATCTGCGCGAAGGCTCGCACACGAAGAACCTGCTCGCGCTGCTCGCGGGCGTCGACGCCGGCAACCGCCATCGCGTCACCTTCTGCACCGACGACAAGCATCCGGAGGACATCCGCCGCGAAGGCCACATCAGCCACAACGTCAACCTCGCGATCGCGGCGGGCATCGCCCCCGTCGACGCGATCCGGATGGCCACCATCAACACGGCCTGCTGCTACGGCCTGCAGGGGCGCGGCGCGATCGCGCCGTCCTACCGCGCCGATCTCGTCGTCTTTGACGACCTTGACGACATCGTCCCGTCGATGGTCTTCAAGGACGGCGTCCTCGTCGCCCGCGACGGCCGTGCGCTCTTCGACGCGCCGGTCGTGAAGAACGGCCACGTCGTCGACACCGTCCGGATCGATCCGGAACGGGTCTCGTTCGACTTGAAACTGAAGCGCGACCGGGTCCGCGTCATCGGCCTCGACCTCCGGAACGCCTCGACGACGAAACTCGTCCGCACCGTGAAGACGAAGGACGGGATCTTCGTCCATGATCCGGAGAAAGACATCCTGAAGCTCGCCGTGATCGAGCGCCACCGGGGAACCGGAAACGTCGGCCTCGGTCTCGTCGAGGGCTACGGACTCCGAAACGGCGCGGTCGCGATGACGATCGCGCACGATTCGCACAATCTGATCGTGATCGGCGACAGCGACCGCGACATGCGCCTCGCCGTCCGCAAGACGGTCGCGATCGGCGGCGGGATCGTCCTCGTGAAGGACGGCGCCGTGGCCGAATGCCTGCAGCTCGAGGTCGGCGGAATCATGACGACGGCGGACGCGTCCGTCGTCGAAAACAAGCTCGACGCGATGCGCCGGACGATCCGCACGATGGGCGTCGACCCCGACATCGAGGATCCGTTCCTCGCGCTCGGATTCCTCTCGCTGCCGGTGATCCCGGAACTCAAATTGACCGACATGGGGCTTTTCGACGTCACGTCGTTTGCGCTCGTTTCGGTCGAGGAGTGATCCGATGTCCTTCATCCGACACTACGAATGCACCCTCTGCGGACGGATCCTGCCGCCGGCGGGAGCGCCGAAGACCTGTCCCGCCTGCGGCGAGACGGGCATCCTCGACGTCGTCTACGATTACGAAGCGATGCGGAAGACGGTCGGCCGGACCTCGCTCGCATGCGATCCCGACCGCACCATGTGGCGTTATCTTCCGATGATGTCGATCGCCGGGACCGGCCATGAGTCGACCCTCGCGACCGGCGGCACGCCGCTCAGCGAGACCCGCCGGCTGGCCGGCGCGATCGGCGTCGACACGCTCTTCGTGAAGGACGACGGCCTCAATCCGACCGGCTCCCTCAAAGACCGCGCCTCCGCGGTCGCCGTCCTCGACGCGATCGCGAAGGGGTACGGCACGGTCGCCTGCAGTTCCACCGGCAACGCCGCCAGTTCGCTCGCCGGACAGGCGGCTCGGATGGGGCTCCGATCGGTGATCTTCGTGCCGAAGCGCGCCCCCGTCGGGAAACTGAACCAGCTCCTCGTCTACGGCGCGACGGTCTTCCTCGTCGACGGCGACTACAAGGACACGTTCCGCCTGTCGAAGCAGGCGATCGCCCGCTACGGCTGGTACGACCGCAATGCCGCGATCAACCCGCATCTCGTCGAAGGCAAGAAGACGGTCGCCTTCGAAATCGCCGAACAGCTCGCCTGGAACGTTCCCGACTGGGTTGCGGTGTCGGTGGGCGACGGATGCACGGTCGCGGGCGTGTACAAGGGGTTCTACGACCTCTTCATGCTCGGCATCACGGCGCGGATCCCGAAGATCCTCGCCGTCCAGTCCGCCGGCTGCGCGCCGTTCGTCACGGCCGCCGCGGCGGGCGCGCCGCTCGCGGAGGCCGCGGAAGACTCGATCGCCGATTCGATCGCCGTCGGGATTCCGCGCAATCCGGTGAAGGCGCTCCGCGCCGTCAGGGCGTCGGGCGGCGCCTGGATCGCCGTCCCCGACGCGGACATCCTCGCGATGATGGCCCTGCTCGGGCGCACCGAGGGGATCTTCGGCGAACCCGCCGGCGTCGCCGGCCTCGCCGGACTGACCGCCGCGCTCCAACGGGGCATCGTCGGCCCGCACGAACGCGTCGTCGCGGTGATGACCGGCAACGGCCTCAAGGATCCGGCATCCGCCGCAAAAGCAGCGGGGTCGGCGATCCCCGTCAAATCCGATTTATCCGTTTTGGAAGACCATATCGACAGAAAGAAAACAGAGGTGGCACGATGAACAGGATTCCGTTCGGCCCGACTTACGAAGAGATGCTCCATCCGGACAAAGCCGATCCGAAAGTGCGGGAACGGGCCCTCGCCGCAAAGTCCGCGGACGAGCTCGATCCCGTCAATCTCTTCAACATCACCTGGAAGGACGAACGCAACCGCGTGCAGAAGATCGTCCTCCCGAAAGCCCTGACGGGCATCGACGCGAACGTCGTCGTGCTCCTCGGGAAGACCTTCCCGTCCGGATCCCACAAGGTCGGCCCGGCCTACGCGACCCTGATCGAAGGCTGCGTCGACGGCACGATCATCCCCGGGAAGCACACCATCCTCGGACCCTCGACCGGCAACTTCGGGATCGGCGTCTCCTACATCTGCAACCTGATGAAGTACGACGCGATCGTGATCATGCCCGACAACATGTCGAAGGAACGCTACGAGCGGATCCGCAAATACGGCGCCAAGCTCGACCTCACGCCCGGCACCGAGTCGGACGTGATCCTCACCCTCGAGCGCACCTACGAGCTCAAGAAGGATCCCAACAACCGCACGCTCGCGCAATTCGAACTGCTGCCCAACTACCGGTTCCACCGCTATGTCACCGGCAATTCCTGCATCGAGGCGGTCCAGGGCGTCGGGAACGGGCGCATCGCCTGCTTCGCCTCCGCGCCCGGCAGCGCCGGCACCCTCGCCGCCGGCGACGAGATCAAGAAGCGGTTCCCCGAAGCCAAGGTCGTTGCGCTCGAGCCGTACGAATGCTCGACGCTCACCGACGGCGGCCGCGGCCAGCACCGCATCGAAGGCATCGGCGACAAGATGTGCACGCTCATCCACAACGTCCTCAATACCGACTTCATCGCGATGATCTCCGACGAGGACTGCGTGCGCGGACTCAAGGTGCTCCACGACGCCCCCGACGTCCTCGTCGAGGCGGGCATCTCGCGGACCACCGCCGAAGGCCTCCGCGACCTCTTCGGCGTCTCCTCCGTGTGCAACATCCTCGGCGCGATCAAGATGGCGAAATACCTGAAGCTCGGCGAAGGCGACAACGTCGTGACGATCGCGACCGACGGGTTCGACCGCTACGACAGCGTGCTCCGCGATCTCGAGCGGCGGAGTCTCGAAACGTCGCCGAACGTGCTGCGGCGCTGGTTCCGCGACATCTTCCTCCAGGTCGGCGAAAGCGATGTCCTCGACACCCGCACGAAGCCCGCGAAGGAGCGTCTCTTCGCCCAGAAGGAAAAGGACTGGCTTCCCTTCGGCTACCAGAAGGACTATCTGGACGCGATGAAGAACCCGCAGTTCTGGGACTTCGAGTTTTCGAAGACCGCCGAGTACGACGAGAAAATCAAAAGGATGCGATGACGATGAAGGCCGATTTCAATGACATCAAGCGTCTGGCGGAACAGTACCGCCCCGACATCGTCCGGTTCCTCCGCGACATGATCGCGCTGCCCTCCGAATCAGCCCGCGAACGGGAGGTCATCCTCCGGATCCGCAAGGAGATGGAGAAGACCGGCTTCGACGAGATCCGCATCGACCGGATGGGGAACATCATCGGCCGCATCGGCCACGGCAACCACGTGATCGCGATGGACGCGCACGTCGACACCGTCGGGATCGGCGAGATCGCCAACTGGACCGTGAACCCCTACGCCGGCGCCGAGGACGACCAGTGCGTCTACGGCCGCGGCGCCTCGGACCAGGAAGGCGGAATGGCCGCGATGGTCTACGCCGGCCGGATCATCAAGGACCTCGGCCTCGAGGACGACGTCACCCTCCTCGTCACCGGCACGGTCCAGGAAGAGGACTGCGACGGCCTCTGCTGGCAATATCTGATCGAGGAGGAAAAGATCCGCCCCGCCTTCGTCGTCATCACCGAGCCGACGGCGTGCCGCATCTACCGCGGGCATCGCGGCCGGATGGAGATCCGCGTTTCCGTCACCGGCGTCTCCTGCCACGGCAGCGCGCCCGAACGCGGCGACAACGCGATCTTCAAGATGGCCCCGATCCTGCTCGAACTGCAGGAGCTCCACAAGCGCCTGAAGGACGACCCCTTCCTCGGCAAGGGATCGCTCACCGTCTCGGAGATCTTCTACACGTCGCCGTCCCGCTGCGCCGTCGCCGACGGCTGCGCGATCTCGGTCGACCGCCGGCTCACCCGCGGCGAGACCTACGCGAGCGCGCTCGACGAGATCCGCGCCCTTCCGGCGGTCGCCGCCGCGGGAGCCGCCGTCGAGATGTACGACTACGACCGCCCGTCCTACACCGGCCTCCGCTATCCGACCCAGTGCTTCTTCCCGACCTGGGTGCTTCCCGAGGACCACCCCGTGCTCGCCGCGGCGGCGAGGACCTACGAGCGGCTCTTCGGCGAAAAGCCCATCGTCGACAAGTGGACCTTCTCGACGAACGCCGTGACGATCATGGGCCGCCACGGGATCCCGTGCGTCGGCTTCGGACCCGGACGCGAGGAAGAGGCGCACGCCCCGAACGAAAAGACCTACAAGGACGAACTCGTGAAGGCGGCCGCGTTCTACGCGCTCCTTCCGACGATCTACATGGACGGCCTCAAGGGCCGCAAGGAGGAATGAACTGCCATGCAACCCCTGTTCAAAGGAAGACATTTCATCACCCTGGAAGAATGGACGAAGCCCGAGATCGACAAGCTGCTCGAGGTCTCCTTCCAGCTGAAGCACGACTTTCTCCACAACGTCCCGACGCCCTATCTCACCGACAAGACGGCGTTCCTGATGTTCTTCGAGCAGTCGACCCGCACGCGCAACTCGATGGAATCCGGCCTCGCCCAACTCGGCGGCCACGCGACCTTCCTCGACACCTCGATGACGCAGATCGCCCACGGCGAATCCGCCAAGGACACCGCGATCATCCTGTCGTCCTACGGCCACGGCATCGCCTGCCGCAACTGCTTCTGGGAGGCCGGGAACAAGTATCTCCGCGAACTGGCCCGTTGGTCCACGGTCCCGATCATGAACCTGCAGGACGACCTGTTCCATCCGATGCAGGCGCTCGCCGACCTGATGACGATCCAGGAGGTCGCGCCGACGACGAAGCATCTCAAGGTCTCGATCATCTGGGCGTACGCCACCACCCACAAGAAGCCGATTTCGGTCCCGCTGTCGCAGATCCTGCTCTTCCCGCGCTACGCGATGGACGTCACGCTCGCCTATCCGAAGGGCTACGAGCTGCCCGACTGGGCGATCGAGAAGGCGCGGAAGAACGCCGCCGAGAACGGCGGTACGTTCCGCATCACCCACGACCTCGAGGACGCCTTCCGGAACGCCGACGTGGTCTTCCCGAAGAACTGGGGATCCTGGGTGAACAACCAGTCGAAGGCGGTCGTCGACGACCTGCTCGAGGCCAACCGTTCCTGGAAGTGCACCGAAACGCTGATGGGGCTCGCGAGCCCGAACGTGTTCTACATGCACGCCCTGCCGGCCGACCGCGGGAACGAGGTCGAGGATTCCGTCATCGACGGACCGCACTCGATCGTCTACCGCGAGGCGGAAAACCGCCTGCACACCGCCAAGGCCGTGATGGCCATGACGATGGGCGACAAATAGCGGACCAAGTCGCTGTCGGCTTCCGCGATCATCAAAAAATGCGGTTTCCAATTGGAAATCGCATTTTTTTGCGGGTGCTTCGGGGTCCGTCCGTTCAGGGGGTCGCCTGCGGCACAAACGCGATTCGCGCGACGCCCGACGCGGTCGCTGCTTCGCGGACGGCGCTGGCGACGCGTTCATGGACGACGGGGTCGAACGGGGACGGGATGATGAATTGCGGCGAGCGTTCGGAATCGGGGACGCAGGCGGCGATGGCCTGCGAAGCGGCTTTCATCATCGCGACGTTGATGTCGCGGGCGCGCACGTCGAGGGCGCCGCGGAAGATGCCCGGAAAGACGAGCAGGTTGTTGATCTGGTTGGGATGGCGGGAACTGCCGGTGCCGACGACGGCGGCGCCGGCGGCGAGGGCGTCTTCGCGTGAAATCTCGGGCGTTGGATTGGCGAGCGGGAAGACGATCGCGTCGCGATTCATCGATCGGATCATGTCCGCGTCGACGCAGTTCGGGCCGGAAACGCCGATGAAGACGTCGGCGCCGGGGAATGCGTCCCGAAGCAAGCCCGTCTTCCGGGACCGGTTGGTCTTCCTGGCCAGCGCAAGATGCGACGGAATCAGCGTCGGGTCGGTGTCCGCGAGGATTCCGAACCGGTCGCACACGATCATGTCGGTGACGCCGAGTTCAAGCAGGAAGGACGCGATCGCCTGTCCCGCCGCTCCCGCGCCGTTGATGACGACGCGGACGCGCGACATCTCCTTGCGGACGACTTTCAGCGCGTTCACGACGGCCGCGCCGACGACGACGGCGGTGCCGTGCTGGTCGTCATGGAAGACCGGGATGTCGCAGAGTGCCTTCAGCCGCGTTTCGATTTCGAAGCAGCGCGGCGAGGCGATGTCCTCGAGGTTGACGCCGCCGAAACTGCCGGCGAGGAGCGAAACGGTCCGGACGATTTCGTCGGGATCCTTGGTGCGGAGGCAGAGCGGGATGGCGTCGATGCCGCCGAACGTCTTGAACAGGAGGGCCTTGCCTTCCATGACCGGCATGCCCGCCTCGGGACCGATGTCGCCGAGACCGAGCACGGCCGTGCCGTCGGTGATGACGGCGACCGTGTTGTGACGGCGCGTATAGACATAGCTCAGTTCGGGATCCTTCTGGATTTCGAGGCAGGGTTCGGCGACGCCGGGCGTGTAGGCGAGCAACAGGTCGTGGCGGTCGCGGATCAGGATGCGCGGAGAGATTTCGATTTTTCCGCGCAGACGTTCATGGAGCAGAATGGCTTCAGATTTTTCATGCATGGCGGAATTTGTCCTCCAGTCCGAGCCCAGTCGGGGGAATGACACCGCGGTCGGAACAACCAGGTGTCAGTAATTGGTTTTTTGTTCGAGACGGTTGTACAGGTCGAACAGCCGGAGGCATTCGTTGCGGTCGACCATGTGCATTTTTTCCTGAAGCGCCTGCTTCGACATCTCGTAGAACTCCTTGTCGCGGAAGCCGATCTTTTCGGTGTCGGCGACGGTGCAGCCGTAATAGACCCTGTCGATGTTCGCCCAGTAGATCGCCCACAGGCACATCGGGCAGGGCTCGGCGGTGGAATAGAGTTCGCAGCCGGAAAGATCGAAGCTGCCGAGCTTCTTCGCGGCGCGGCGGATCGCGACGATCTCGCCGTGCGCGGTCGGATCGTGGGAGACGACGACGCGGTTGTGTCCCTTCGCGATGACGACGCCGTCCTTGACGACGACCGCCCCGAACGGGCCGCCGTCGTTTCTGGCGATGCCGTTTTCGGCTTCCCGGATCGCGATTTTCATGAAGTCGTTCATGCGGTTCCCTTCCTCCTGTGATGATGGCGCTTACATTATAACAGAGAATCTGAACTCTGTCTTGCGCAACCCTGCAAAATCCTCTTAGAAGCCGAATTCTCCTCCGGATCAGGCGCTCATGACGGCGAACCAGAACCCCCATGCAGAAATCGAGAACAGCGTGACGACGAACGCGGCATACCATACGACGTCGTGGATCCGCTCCCACCTGCCGATCCGAAACCGGATCGGGAAACCCAGGCCGGCGAGGACGACCGCGGCCGCTGCGAGGGCGATCAGCAACGCGTCCTCCGATCCCCATCCCGCGAGGAAGAGGAGCGCCAGTCCATAGGCGATCGAGGGAAGCGCGATCCGCGACCAGGCATGCGCGTCGTCTTCCTCGTCCCGGCAGATGAACGTGCCAACGGCATAGGCGATGAGCGCGACGAGGAGAATGCCGAATCCGGCACGGCTCCAGGCGTTGCGGCCGAACCATCCCATCAGCCACCCGAGGGGATACAGTCCGGCGCTGACGCGATGGATCAGAAGCTTGACGTCCCGACGGTCAGACATGCGCATCATCTCCCCGGCGGGAACTGCTGCGGACGAAATGCTCGATCACGTTGATTCCGACCGTGGCAATCATGATGTACGTGTATTCATACATCGTGAACAGGGCATAACTGTTGCGTGTGAAATAGTCTCGTGCCGAATACAGGTAGAAGAAAAAGACGAGAACGGCGATTCGGAGGTAGTAGGCGATTTTGCGCGTGTCGGTTTTCCGCGCGATGCGAGCATAGATCAAATCCACGACGACGGTGAACGCCATCAGCAGATACGATGTGTAGCGCACCTGCTGGAACTGTCCGATTCCGGGAATCAGAAGCAGAACCGATATCAAGGATAGGCCGGCGAAGACGATCGCGAACGGGTCGAAGAGGTGCAGCCGGACGATCCTGACGAGATAGAACGCGCAGACGGTCCCGGGGACGATGATGCCGTAGACGATCCGGAGCCACCATGGGACGCCGACAATCACGCTTTCGAAATTCGCGCTGGCGTAACGCGAAACGAAGGCTTCATGGAACCGGAAGGCGAGGAAGAGGACGATTGCGATCGTCAGTTCCTCGACGTTCAGGCGACGACGGTCGATCAGGGCGAAATGGAGCGCGATGAGCGCAATCGTCGCCATGTAGACGTCGATCACGTACTCGATTCCGATCCGGTTCTGGAAGACGAACAGGAAGACGACGACGTGAGACAGCAAGCCGAATGCCAGCCAGCGCATCGTCATGGCGTCTAGTCGACCGACCGGTCGGATCCGGGCAACCGCCGCATACAGGACGATAAGAAGCAGGAGCGGGATCCCGTCGCACAGGAGCAACCTGCCGATGCCGAAACGGGGAAGGAAGAAATCCCAGTAGATTTCCGTCAGTCCGAGGATGAGCGGCGGCAGGGCGATCATGAAGCCGGCGAACATTTTCGCGAAGCGCAGCCCGCGCTCCCGGTCGGTGTCGCCCGTCCGCGCGGGACGCGGCCGGCCGAAACCGAATTCGAGGAGATCGTCGCAGAAATCGCGGTACTGTTTGCCGAGATGCGTTTCGAGCGGTACGTGTGCGGCGTCGGCGGATTCCGCCATTTGCAGAAGATCGCCGCGGACGCCCGCGACTTCCGCTTCGTTCAGCCCGTTGCGGCGGAGATAAGCGAGCATCTTTCCGATCAAAGCATCATTGTTCACGTCGTTCACCGTCTTTCCAGATGTTGTTGACTTTCGTCCGCAAGGTGCCAAAGGTCGTTTCGAACGATTCCAGTTCATGTCGGCCACGTTCCGTGATCCGGTAGTACTTGCGATCGGGACCGATGGGCGACGCCTTCGTCTCGAAGGAGACATCACCCTTGTTGACGAGACGGACGAGAACGGGGTAGAGCGTGCCGTCGCGGATGTCGTCGAATCCGGCCATCCGAAGCGTTTCGAGGATCCTGTATCCGTAGGTTTCGTTTCGCGCGATGATTTTCAGCACGCATGCTTCGAGCACGCCGCGCAGCAGCTGGGAATCGTCGGCCATCGGATCGCCTCCTCTCGTTCGAATCAACTACATTGTATCGCAATGTAGCTTGAGATGTCAACGGCATTCGCCAAAACCAACGCGAGAATCGGGTCGATCCGGCGATTTCTCTGCAATCGGCGGTGACGCGGCCGGCTTCTCCGTATCATAGATACGATTATTGCGGGAGAATCGTCTTTTTTGCAAAAAGGGCTGGCTTTTTTCCTGAAAGTATTGTATAAGACAATTGAGGGGTTCCCGCGGACCCCATCGGACGGAAGAATCATCCAGCTTCGCAAGACGTTCGTTCAAAGAATCAAGCCGGAACGCGCGGACGTTCCGCAAGGCAAGGTTTTTTGAGGGGGTCTGGATGACGGATCCAGTTCAAGGCAACGTTTCAGATTCCGATTCTGCAACGCTTCGGTTTTCTCTCGAACACCGTTTTCGACCGCAACCCCTTTCCCAGTCGGAGATTTTTCCGACCCGCCCGCCGGGGATTCAGCAAGCGCAAGGATTCTTTCACGGTCACGAGAACCGCTTCTTCCACCGATCCATCATCAGGAAACACGAACCGTCCGTCTCCATCATCGTCCGTCCGACGCACCGATTCACCGTTCCAAGATTTGTCATGTTTTCGTTCCTCCCCTCGTTTTCACGTCATCCAACGCATCATGCGGAGCGGTTCCGGCGGACCGCTCCGTTTCTTTCTTTTCCCGCCCGCGCGAGATTGACAACGCTTTCAGCCTGTGATATGATGGTTACGGAACGACAACAGAATCGCAACACAGAGGTGCGATGCCGCGGGTAGATTGCCGATGCGAACGGAACGGATTCCGGAAGCGACGGTCGAATGGCGGCCTCGTCGGTGGGGTGCCCGGGTCCGTCCGGAACACCGCAGGTGTCGGGACGAAGATCCCGCCGCTGTCATCGTTATGGATGAAGAGCTGTCATGTCACATACATGGCGGCTTATTTTTTTTGGAGGTGCACGACATGATGCGAAAGACCATCGAACAACTTCGGATTGGGGACCGGGCTTCCCTGACGAAACGCTTCACGGACGCGGACGTCGCCGGCTTTGCGGCGGTGTCGGGCGACGCGAATCCCGCCCACATGGACGAGGCGTACGCGAAGACGACGATCTTCAAGGCGCGCATCGTCCACGGATTCCTCGTCGGATCGCTGTTCAGCGCGATCCTCGGGACCGAACTGCCCGGACTCGGCAGCATCTACACGAACCAGACGCTCAAGTTCACGAAGCCGGTCTATCTCGGCGACACTGTCACCGCGACCGTGACCGTCAAAGAGCTGGTTCCCGAGAAGAACCGCGTCATCCTCGACACCGTTGCCGTCAACCAGAACGGCGACGTCGTCATCGTCGGCGAAGCCGTCATCATGCCGCCGCGGAAGGAACCCGCATGAAACGGTTCGTCCGCGCCGACGAAATCAAATCCTTTCTGAAGGACGGAATGACGATCATGGTCGGGGGCTTCCTCGCCAATGGCTCTCCCGAGCGCTTGATCACCGCCGTCCTCGAGGCCGGCGTCGTGAATCTCACGATCATCGCCAACGACGGCGGGTGGGAAGACAGGGGCGTCGGACGCCTCATCGTCGCCCGTCGCGTCGCGAGGCTCGTCGCCTCGCACATCGGCACGAACCCCGCGGCCGGCAGACTGATGCAGTCCGGAGAGATGGCGGTCACGCTGGTTCCGCAGGGGACCCTCGTCGAACGGATCCGTGCCAAAGGCGCCGGGCTCGGGGGCGTCCTGACCCCGACGGGTCTCGGCACGGTCGTCGCCGAAGGCAAGCCGATCCTCTCCGTCGGCGGGAAAGACTGGCTCCTCGAGGAGCCGCTCGGCGCCGACCTCGCGCTCCTCGGTGGCGCCATCGCGGACCGGCACGGCAATCTCGCCTACCGCGGCTCCCAGCGCAACTTCAATCCGATCATGGCCCTCGCCGCCGACATCGTCGTGGCGGAGCCTTATGAGATTCTGCCCGAACTCGACCCGGAGTGCGTGATCACGCCGTACCCGCTCGTCGACTACGTCCTGGAGGGGTGAAGATGGAAGACAAGTACGTCATCGCGAAACGCATCGCCCTCGAACTCCGGGACGGCGACCTCGTCAATCTCGGCATCGGCACTCCCACCCTCGTCGCCGACTTCATCCCGTCCGACCGGCACGTCACGCTTCAGAGCGAAAACGGCATCGTCGGCATCGGACCGCTCTCGGAAACGCCGACCGGTAGCGTCAACGCCGGCGGAAACGCCGCCACGATCGCGAACGGCGGCTCGTTCATCGATTCCGCCCTTTCATTCTCGCTCATCCGCGGCGGACACGTCGACGTCACCGTCCTCGGTGCCCTCGAGGTCGACCGGGAGGGTTCCCTCGCCTCCTGGATCATCCCCGGCAAGAAGGTGCCCGGCATGGGCGGGGCGATGGACCTCGTCGTCGGCGCGAAGAAGGTCATCATCGCGACCACCCACACCAACAGCGGGAAGCCGAAGATCCTCAATCGGTGTTCGCTGCCGCTCACGGCCTACCGCCAGGTCGACCTGATCGTCACCGAACTGGCCGTCATCGCCGTCGAGAAGGACGGACTCAGGCTGCTCGAAGTGCATCCCAACCATACGATCGAAGAGATCGTCGCCCTCACCGAAGCTCCGCTCCGCGTCGACGGCGTCGTCCCCATGAAAGGAGTCGAAACCGAATGAAAACGACCCTCAGAATCAGATTGTCCCAACAGGACGCCCATTACGGAGGGAACCTCGTCGACGGCGCGAAAGCCCTCGCGTTGTTCGGCGATGCCGCCACCGAACTCCTGATCCGTCACGACGGCGACGAGGGGCTCTTCCGCGCCTACGAGTCGGTCGACTTCCTCGCCCCGCTCCACGCGGGCGACTTCATCGAAGTCAGCGCCGAACTCATCGCGGTCGGCAACACCTCCCGCAAGATGAATTTCGAATGCCGGAAGATCATCTCCGCGCGCCCGGACCTCTCTCCTTCGGCGGCCGATCCGCTCGATGAACCCGTTCTCTGCGTCGCCGCCGTCGGGACCTGCGTGGTTCCGAAATCCGCGCAGCGGAACGGATGAGGCGATGGAGAAACTCATCGTCACCTGCGCCATCACCGGCGCGGAAGTGACCAAGGCACAGAATCCCGCGGTCCCCTACACGGTCGCCGAATTGGCCGCCGCAGCCAAGGGCGCGGCCGACGCGGGCGCGGCGATCATCCACCTGCACGCCCGCCGGGACGACGGTACTCCCACCCAGGACGCCGCCCGGTTCGCGGGGATCATCCGCGCCATCCGGGAACTCGCGCCGGACGTTATCATCCAGGTTTCGACCGGCGGCGCCGTCGGAATGACGCGCACCGAACGCCTCCAGCCCGTCACCCTCAGACCGGAGATGGCGACGCTGGACTGCGGTACGCTCAATTTCGGCGGCGACGACATCTTCGTCAATACCGAGAACGACATCATCGCCTTCGCCGCGGCGCTCTTCGAGAACGGCGTCGCGAAGGAACTCGAATGTTTCGAGAAGGGGCACGTCGACACCGTCCTCCGACTCGTCCGCAAGGGATGCATCAAGCCGCCCCTTCACTTCTCCTTCGTGCTCGGCGTGAACGGTGGGATGACCGGCGAGGAACGCGATTTGCGCTTCCTGCGCGAGAGCATCCCCCGCGACGCCACCTACAGCGTCGCCGGCATCGGCAGGTACGAATTCACGCTCGCGGAACTTGCGATCGCCGACGGCGGCCACGTCCGCGTCGGCCTCGAGGACAACCTGTATGTCGAAAAGGGCGTGCTCGCCGCTTCGAACGCCGAACTCGTCCGCAAAGTCGCCGGGATCGCCGCCCGTTATGGGCGCCCGCTCGCGACGCCCGCCGAGGCGCGCCGCATCCTCGGCATGGAGGTCCGCCCATGAAAACGCCCTGCCCCTACGGAACCCATCGCGTCCTTTCGCCCGCCGGCGCACTGCCCCAGGCGGCCGAACGGCTCGACAACACGACGGCGATGCAGGACAACGAACTGCTGATCGCGGTCGAGACGCTCAACGTCGACTCCGCCTCGTTCCATCAGATCAAGGACGCCTGCGGGAGCGATCCCGCAAAGATGGCGGAGATGATCCTCGACATCGTCCGCCACCGCGGGAAACTCCAGAATCCGGTGACCGGCAGCGGCGGGATGCTGCTCGGCACCGTCAAGTCCGTCGGACCGGCGTTCCCCGGGAACGTGAAGCCGGGCGACCGCATCGCCACGCTCGTCTCGCTTTCCCTGACCCCGCTCGCGATCCGTTCGATCAAGCGCATCCGCATGGACAACGACCAGGTCGACGTCGATGCGGACGCGATCCTCTTCGCCACCGGCATTTTCGCGAAGATCCCGGCGGACCTCGACCAGAAGGTCGTGATGGCGGCGCTCGACGTCGCCGGCGCTCCGGCGCAGGTCCACCGCCTCGTGAAACCCGGATCGTCCGCGCTCATCCTCGGCGCATCCGGCAAGTCGGGCGTGCTCTGCGCCTACCAGGCGAAACTCGACGCCGGTCCCGAGGGAACGGTGATCGGGGTCGTCAACGACCTCGCCCAGCTTCCCGAACTCGAAAGCCTGCACGCCTGCGACGAGATCGTCGTCGCCGACGCGCGCGATCCGATGGATGTCTACCGCAAGGTCCTCGCCGCCAACGGCGGCCGGAAAGTCGACCTGACGGTGAACGTCGTCAACGTCGCCGGCACCGAAATGGCGTCGATCCTGCCGACGAAGGACGACGGGATCGTGTATTTCTTCTCCATGGCAACATCGTTCTCGCGCGCCGCGCTCGGCGCCGAGGGCGTCGCAAGCGGGGCGACGATGATGATCGGCAACGGCTACACGGCCGGACACGCCGATTTCACCATCGACCTGCTCAGGAAATCGCCCGAGCTCTACCGTCTTTTCCGGAAGCGCTACGGCGGAAAGGAGTGATCCCATGTTGATCAAGAACGATTCGTATCTCGAACGCAAGGCGAAACTCTTCGGAAACGTCTCCGAGGCCGACTGGCACGACTGGAAGTGGCAGGTCAGGAACCGCATCACTTCCGTCGAACAGCTCAAGAAATACGTCGCCGTGACCGCGCAGGAAGAAGAAGACGTCCGCGCCGTCCTCGGCAAATTCAGGATGGCGATCACGCCATACTACCTCTCGCTCATCGATCCAAACGATCCGGACGATCCCGTCCGCCTGCAGGCGATCCCGGCAATCGACGAGCTCTACGTGAGCCCCGTCGACCTCGCCGATCCGCTCGACGAGGACAAGGACTCGCCCGTGCCGGGTCTCACGCACCGCTATCCAGACCGCGTGCTCCTGCTCGTCACCGACATGTGCGGGATGTACTGCCGCCACTGCACCCGCCGCCGGTTCGCGGGTCAGAAGGACGCCGAATCGACGAAGGACCGCATCGAGAAGGCGATCGACTACATCCGCAAGACGCCGCAGGTCCGCGACGTCCTGCTTTCCGGAGGCGACGCGCTCCTGCTCTCCGACGACAAGCTCGAATGGATCATCTCCGAACTCCGGAAGATCGAGCATGTCGAAATCATCCGCATCGGCACCCGTACGCCCGTCGTGCTCCCGTCGCGGATCACCGACGGACTCGTCGCGATGCTCAAAAAATATCATCCGATCTGGGTGAACACCCATTTCAACCATTACAACGAAATCACCTCGGAAAGCGCGGCGGCGATCGCCAGGCTCGCCGACGCCGGGATTCCGCTCGGCAACCAGAGCGTGCTCCTGCGCGGCGTCAACGACTGCGTCAACATCATGCGCGTGCTCGTCACGCGGCTCGCCCAGATGCGCGTCCGGCCGTATTACATCTATCAGTGCGACCTCTCGATGGGAATCGAACATTTCCGCACGCCGATTTCGAAGGGAATCGAGATCATCGAAGGCCTGCGCGGCCATGTGTCCGGATTCTGCGTTCCGACCTTCGTCGTCGACGCGCCGGGCGGTGGTGGGAAGATCCCGGTCATGCCGAACTACGTGCTGTCCGTATCGCCCTCCCGCACCGTGCTCCGCAACTACGAGGGCGTGATCACGACCTATACCGAACCGGCCGAGTACGACGATACCTGCGACTGTGAACTCTGTGCGAAGCAGGCGGGCGGCGACGGAGTTTCGGCGCTGCTCGCCGGACGCAAGCTCGCCATCGAGCCGAAGCGTCTCGAAAGAAGGGAACGATCATCGAAAGACTGAGGGATCTGGTGCGGGGGAGTTTCGTTGTCGGGATTGTGGGAAACGCGAAAAACGCGGGCAAAACGACGGTTCTGAACGCACTCGTCGCCGCCCATCCCGACGTCCGCGTCGCGGTCACCTCGATCGGTCTCGACGGCGAGGAACTCGACGCCGTCACGTATCTGCCAAAGCCGCGCATCCGACTCGCCGCGGGCACCCTCTGCGCCACCGCCGAAGGCTGCCTCGAAACGGCCGAAGCCGGCTGGCGGATCATCCGCCGGACCGGCGTAACGACCGGCCTCGGCGAAGTCGTCGTCGTCGAAATCACCGCTCCGGGAATCATCCTCGTGGGTGGTCCGTCGACCGTCGCCGCGACCGAACGGATCGTCGCGATCCTCCGCGAACTCGGGGCGGAGAAGGTCTTTCTCGACGGTGCTTTCGCGCGCGGATCGCACGCCGCGGCTGGCGACGGCATGGTCTATGTTGCGGGCGCGCACCTGTCGGCGTCGATGGCGAAGGTCGTCGAGACGACGCAATACGCGCTCGCCCGATTCGGCCTTCCGAAAGCTCCCGACGCCCTGAACTACCTTGGCGACATCCGCGAAATCGGCTGGATCGGCGACGACGGTGCGTTCCACGCGCTCGGATCCGAGTCGGCGATCGGATCCGCGGACGCGCTCCTCGACAGGATTCCGGCCGAGGCGAGATGGCTCTTTCTGCCGCGGGCGCTCGGACCGACGTTCGCGCGAAGGATCGTCGAACGGCGGGACGAACACCGTTTCGGCGTCGTCCTTTCCGATCCGCTCGCGCTCGTCATGCCCGACGACGTCTGGAAACATCTCCTGCTGACCGGACGCGATTTCGTCGTGCTCCGTCCGATGAAGGTTCTTTTCGTCGCCCTCAACCCGTTTTCGCCGGCCGGGCACCGGTTCGACGGACCGCGTTTCGCCGCGGCCGTCCGCGCGATCACCGATCTGCCGGCGATCGACGTCCTGGAGGAACTCTGACATGAACATTTACGACAAACTCAATCTCGACCGAAGCAAGATCGATGCCTGCCGGAGTTACGCGAAGACCATCGGCGAAACGACGCAGGGGTTCATCGACCGGCATACGACCGTCGCCGTCGAACGGACCGTCTGCCGGCTCGCCGGCGTCGACGGCGTCGACAGATTCGACGTCCCGGTGCCGAACCTGTTCGTCGACGAGGTCAGGAAGAAGGGCGACCTCGCGCGCGGAATCTCCGTCTATCTCGCCGCGGCGCTGAAGGGGACCGGACTCGCGCTTCCGGAGTTCGTCACCCGCTATCTCGCCGGAACGGTGCGTCTCGTCGGGCATCCGTCCGTGACGGCCGCCGAGGCGCGCGCGATCCTGAAACCGTATCTTGACGCCGCGTTCGCCAAGATCGACGCCAACCGCCGGAAGCGCGAGGACGCCATCGCCCGCTTCGGCAAGCGCGACTGCGAGCTCTACGTCATCGTCGCGACCGGCAACATCTACGAGGACACGGTCCAGGCGCAGGCCGCCGCCGAGGCGGGCGCGGACATCATCGCCGTGATCCGCTCGACCGGGCAGTCGCTCCTCGACTATGTGCCCTACGGCGCGACGACCGAGGGATTCGGCGGGACCTTCGCCACGCAGGAAAACTTCCGGATCATGCGCAAAGCCCTCGACGAAACCTCCGAGAAAGTCGGACGCTACCTCAAGCTGGTCAATTACGCCTCCGGTCTTTGCATGCCGGAAATCGCCGCGATGGGCGCTTTGGAACGGCTCGACGTGATGTTGAACGACAGCATGTACGGCATCATCTTCCGCGACATCAACATGCAGCGCACGTTCGTCGACCAGTACTTTTCGCGAACCCTCAACGGCTATTCCGGCATCGTCATCAACACCGGCGAGGACAACTACCTGACGACGGCCGATGCCGTCGACAAGGCCCATACGGTCCTCGCCTCCCAGTTCATCAACGAACGGTTCGCCCTTCTTGCCGGGATTCCGCCGGCGCAGATGGGGCTTGGCCACGCCTTCGAGATCGACCCCGCCATTCCGAACGGTTTCCTGTATGAGATCGCGCAGGCGGAGATGGCCCGCGAGATCTTCCCGGAGGCACCGCTCAAGTACATGCCGCCGACGAAGCACTCGACCGGCAATGTCTTCCAGACCCACGCGATGGATACCATGTTCAACGTCGCGACGACGATGACCGGCCAGTCGATCCACCTGCTCGGCATGATGACGGAAGCGATCCACACGCCCTTCCTGTCCGACCGCCACCTGGCGATCGAGAACGCGAAGATGGTGCGGACGACGATGGGCGGCATCTACGACGAAATCCGCTTCAAGCCGGAGGGGATCGTCGCGAACCGCGCCCGGGAGGTTCTCGACGGTGCGTACGGTCTGCTTCGGTCGATCGCGGAGACGTCGCTCTTCGAGGCGCTCGAACAGGGTGTCTTCGCCGACGTCCGGCGTCCGCGCGACGGCGGGAAAGGACTCGACGGGGTCTTCCGGAAGGATCCCGGCTACGTGAACGCCGCGATGGAGCGGATGCAGGGGGTGCGCCGATGAACGTGAGACCCTATGGGGATACCTCGAACGACGGTAAGGTCCAGCTTTCCTTCACACTGCCGGTCCCGGCGGATGCCAAAGGCATCGAATGCGCCCGTGCGTTCGCCAAGAAGATGGGGCTCGCCGACGCGACCGTGGTCCACAGTGATCCGGTCGGTGACCGGCATTCCTTCTATGTCGTCTACGGGACCACGACCCACACGGTCGATCCCGACGAAATCGCCGTCTCCGACGCCGGACCGCTGGCACTTTCGATGGAGGAGATCGAAACGCTGATCGCCGAACGACTCGGCCGCGACGTCGTCTTCGTCGGCGCCTCCACGGGAACCGACGCGCATACCGTCGGAATCGACGCGATCATGAACATGAAGGGATACGCCGGCCACTACGGGCTCGAGCGCTACAAGCACGTGAAAGCCTACAACATGGGCAGCCAGGTCTCCAACGAAGCCTTCATCCGGAAGGCGAAGGAAGTCGCAGCGGATGTCCTGCTCGTGTCCCAGACGGTCACCCAGAAGGACGTGCATCTTGCCAACATGATCGAACTCGTCGAACTGCTCGAGGCGGAGAAGATGCGCGACGACGTGATCCTGATCGCGGGAGGCGCCCGCATCACCCACGAACTCGCGAAGGAACTCGGATACGACGCCGGGTTCGGACCGCGGAAATATGCCGAGGATGTCGCGACCTATGCGGTCCTCGAACTGATCGCACGCAAGAACCGGGGCTGATCCCCCGGTTTTTTTTGCCCCATGCCGACTTCATGACCACGTCGGAATTCATCGTTTGCTAACCGAAATGCCACCGATTGTTCACAATTCGGCCGTATAATCGAGGCAAGAAAGACGCGAAAAGGATCACCTGTCGCGTCGGACGATGAAAGGGGCAACCGCCCGTGAAAAAACTGTACATCCTGATCTGCATCTCCGCTCTCGTGTTCGCCGTCGTCGGCTGCGCACTCGACACGACCGCCGGGGCGAGCATCCTCACCGAAACGCCGACCTACGAGGCGGAGGACGACGAAGACGTCGTCGTCACCGACGGCGGCACGAGCATCGTCTTCTCGACCGCGTCGATCACGCTCACGACCCCCTCCGGTGCAGAATCGTCCACGATCGACGCCGGGTCGACCGTCGCGATCGCCGCGGGCGGCGTCTACACCGTCTCCGGAAGCGGGACCGGGAACATCGTCGTGACGGCGGGAAGCGACGACACGGTGACGATCGTCCTGTCCGGATGCGACATCACGAGTCCGGACGGACCGGTGATCTACGCCGAACAGTCCGACAAACTCATCATCAACATCCAGGAAGGAACCGTGAACCGTCTCGCGGACCGCTCTTCCTCGACGTCGGACGTCCGTTCGGTCATCTTCTCGAACGACGACGTGACGGTGAACGGCACCGGCATCCTCGCGATCGAAGCGAACGTCGGAAACGGCATCAACACCGACGACGACCTCGTCATAACGAACGGTACGATCGCGATCACGGCGGAAAACAACGGCCTCAAGGCGAACGATTCGATCACGGTCAAAGACGCTCTCCTGACCATCGACGCCGGCAACGACGGCATCCACTGCGAGAACGCCGGCGACTCCTCCCTCGGCAACGTGACGATCGAAAGCGGAATCTTCGCGATCACCGCCTATGGCGACGGGATCGGCGCATCGGGCGTCCTGACCGTTCTCGGCGGCGATCTTCGCATCGTCAGCGGCAGCGGAAACATGGACATCGCGTCCGTGTCGGCGAAGGGGCTCAAGGCGACCATTTCCGTCGGCATCGCCGGCGGGGTCCTGGAGATCGTCTCGAAGGACGACGCGATTCATGCGGACGGAACGGTCGTGATCGCTGGCGGAGCCATCGCGATCACCTCGAACGATGACGGGATCCACGCCGACGAAACGCTCGTGATCGACGGCGGGGAGATCGACATCGCGAAATCGTACGAAGGCCTCGAATCGCTCGCCCTCGAGATCAACGGCGGCACGATCCGCATCAAGGCGTCCGACGACGGCATCAACGGCGCCGGCGGCGTCGACGCTTCGGGCACCTTCCCCTGGAACCAGCCGGGCGGAGGGGAGGCGGCGGGGAACGCGACGCTTTCGATCACGGGCGGATATGTCTATGTCGATTCTTCGGGCGACGGCGTCGACATCAACGGCGCGATCGCGATGTCCGGTGGAACCCTCGTCGTCAACGGCCCGACGAGTTCCGCCAACGGCGCACTCGACTACGATACCTCCTTCAAGATGACCGGCGGTCTCCTGATCGCGGCGGGGTCGTCGGGCATGGCCCAGAACGTCGGTTCGAGCTCGACGCAATACGGAGTCCTCGTCCATCTGACGACATCCTCGACGAAGATCGTCCGCATCGAAACGGCCGCCGGCGTCGAGATCGTGACCTTTCATCCCTCCAAGAACGTCCAGAGCGTCGTCGTCTCGTCCCCGGATTTCGCGAAGAACGCCACCTACAACGTCTATCTCGGCGGCACCGTCACGGAACCCGCCTCATCGCTTGACGGCGTGACTTCGGGCGGCACGTACGCCGGCGGCACGCTCTACAAGACCTTCGCCATCGCCGCGATCGCGACCAGCGTCGGAACCGCTGCCGGCGGGATGAGGTGAGGACATGTCGATCCAGACATTCTCACGTTATGAACAGAAGTATCTCGTCACCGATGCACAGAAGCGCGCTTTTCTCGATCTGCTCGCGGGACGCCTGCGGTACGACGACCATTCCGGCGCCGACAGGTCCTACCAGGTTTTCAACGTCTATTACGACACCCCCGACAACGAAGTCGTGCGGCAGTCGCTCGACAAGCCGAACTACAAGGAGAAACTGCGGCTCCGCAGCTACCGCCTGCCGGTCCTGCCGGACGATCCCGTCTTCCTTGAAATCAAGAAGAAGATCGTCGGGAAGGTGAACAAGCGCCGCATCGTCCTGCCCTACCGCGAGGCGGTCGCGTTCGTCGCCGAAGGCAGGGAACCCGTCTTCGCGGACTACCTGAACGGCCAGGTCGGCGCGGAGATCGGCTGGTTTCTCGAAAACCATCGGGTCCTGCCCCATTGTTTCATCCGCTACGACCGCGTCGCCCTCTATGCAGCAAGCGATCCGCGGATCCGCATCACTTTCGACGCCGACATCCGCGTCCGCACCGACAACGTCTCACTCGCGGACGGTTCGGGAGAACCGCTGCTCGATGACGGGATCTGGCTGATGGAGATCAAGACCGTCGACAACTATCCGCTCTGGCTCGCGGACGCCCTGAACGGCATCGGGCTCCGCAGACGCAGTTTCTCCAAATACAGCGCCGCCTATGCGGTGCGGAAAACGGGGGCATGGATCCATGCGCTTTGATTCGATCTTCATCCTGACGATGGATGAAATCACGTTCGGGAACCTCATCCTGATTCTTGCGGCAAGTCTCGTCCTCGGACTCGGTCTGGCCGGGATCTGCCTCTTCACGCACCGCGACGGCGGCTGCGACCGGTCCTTCGCGGCGACGCTCGTGCTCCTCCCGGCGGTGATGGCGGTCGTGATCCTGCTCGTCCAGAGCGACATCGCGAAGGCGCTCTCGTTCGCGGGCGTCTTCACGCTCGTCCGCTTCCGCGCCACGATGACGTCGACGAAGGACGTCGCCTACATCTTCGTGACGCTCGCGATCGGGCTCTCCTGCGGCCTCGGCTATCTCGGCTACGCGGCGGCGATCACGGCGGTCTTCGCCGCCGTCCTCGTCGCGATGAACCTGACCGGTTTCGACCGCGAGAAACAGAACCACTGCAAGCTGAAGATCGTCATTCCGGAGAATCTCAATTACGCCCATGCCTTCGACAAGACGTTCCGGAAATATGCGTTGAAAACGAAACTGCACAAAGTGAAGACGACCGAGTTCGGGACGATGTTCGAACTCACCTACGTGATCGACCTCCGGCCCGACGCGGGACAGAAGGAGTTCATCGACGAGCTCCGCGTCAGGAACGGAAACCTCACGGTCCAGTTGACCGCGGGGTACGAGGCGTCGGCGACCGAATAGATAAGGAAGACGGCATGTCCCGCGGGACGCCGTCTTTTCGTCTGACGAGACGAGGACAAACGTCTCCTTGCATTTCGTTTTCCTCTTGAAAAAAGATTCCGAATCGGGCGTGGATTCGCAGAACATGCAAGGACTCCCGCCGCCTCGCCGCCGTCACGAAACCTTCGGTGGATGGATGAACGTCACGTCCGCGAGGACGAGCGACCGAGGAACACGTCGCACCGGCATGGCGGTTTCCCGCGCAGGGAGACCGCTTTTTCGACTTCCGCCGCCGTTTCCGGCTTGTGGAAACAGACGAATGATGATATCATTCTTGTTGGAACGAAAGCGTTATCATCCACCCTCGGAAACGAGGGGGAAACGAGGTGCCCCATGGTGATCATCGACGGCAACAATCTGGATCTGGACGGCTTCATCCGCGTCGCACGCTTCGGCGAAATCGTCGGCGTCGCGCCCGCCTCGATGGAGCGGACGGCGCTTGCGCGCGATTTCGTCGACCGGGTCGCCGCGGCGGGGACCCCCGTCTACGGGATCAACACCGGGTTCGGGAAGCTCGCCGACGTCCGGATCGACCGCAGGGACGTCGCCCAGCTGCAGAAGAATCTCCTGATGAGCCATGCCTGCGGCGTCGGGAATCCGCTCTCCGTGGAAGCGGTGCGGGGGATGATGCTCCTGCGCGTGAACGCCCTCGTCAAAGGTCATTCCGGCGTGCGGCCGGAGACGGTCCTGAAACTCGTCGAACTGCTGAACGCGCTCGTCACGCCGGTCGTCTACGAGAAGGGATCCCTCGGCGCCAGCGGCGATCTCGCCCCGCTCGCGCAGATGAGTCTCCCGCTCATCGGCCTCGGCGAAGTCATCGTCGGCGGCAACCGTCTGCCAGCGGCCGAAGGCATGCGCAAGGAAGGCGTCGTCCCGCTCGCGGGTCTCGGCGCCAAGGAAGGCCTCTCGCTCATCAACGGCACGCAGGCGATGACCTCGATCGGCGCGCTCGCGCTCTACGACTGCCTCCGCCTCGCCAGGCAGGCCGACCTCGCGGCCGCGCTCACGATCGAAGCCCTCGGCGGCATCACCGCCGCCTTCGATCCGCGCGTCCACGCGCTCCGCGGCCTGCAGGGACAGATCGACTCCGCCCGCCGCATCCTCGCCAACCTCGAGGGATCGAAGCACGTGTCGAAACCGGGTGAGAAGCGCGTCCAGGACGCCTACAGCCTCCGCTGCGCGCCGCAGGTCCACGGGGCGTCGCTCGGCGCCTTCCGTTACGTGAAAAGCATCGTCGAAGCCGAAATGAACGCCGTCACCGACAATCCGATCGTCTTCCCGGATACGGCCGACGCGGTCTCCGCGGGCAACTTCCACGGCCAACCGCTCGCGCTCGCTTTCGACTATCTTTCCATCGCCGCGGCGGAACTCGCCGACATTTCCGAGCGCCGCATCGAACGGCTCGTCAATCCGCAGCTGTCGGAGGGCCTTCCGCCCTTCCTCGGCATGAACTGCGGCGTCAACTCGGGATTCATGATCGTCCAGTACAGCGCCGCCGCGCTCGTTTCCGAGAACAAGATCCTCGCCCACCCCGCCTCGGTCGACTCGATCCCCTCCTCGGCGAACCAGGAAGACCACGTGTCGATGGGGACGATCGCCGCGCGCAAGGCGCTCGAGATCGTCGGGAACGTCCGCAAGGTGATCGCGATGGAGACCATGTCCGCCTGCCAGGCGATCGACCTGCGCGCCCCCGCCGAACTCGGCGTCTACACGAGGAAGGCCCACGCCGCGGTCCGCCGGCGGATCCCGTCGATCGCCTGCGACGTCGTCATGTATCCGCTGCTAGAGACCATCGAGGCGCTCTTGAAATCGGAAGACTACGACCGCGAGGTCTACGGGGGGGAACCGTGCGATGATTGACGCCCCGACCCTGAAGGACGTATTCGACGTCCCGCCGCCGCTGCCTGCCTTCGTCCAAGGCATCCGCCGCGCCCCCAAACGCGCCTTCGACCTCACCGAGGCGGAAACGGCGCTTGCGCTTGCGAACGCCCTCCGCTATCTCCCGGCCGAATGGCACGACGAGATGGCGCCGGAATTCCTCGAGGAACTCCTGACGCGCGGCCGCATCTACGGCTATCGGTTCCGCCCGGAGGGACGGATCCGCGGCCTGCCCGTGGACCGCTATCGCGGGATCCTGCAGTCGCGCGCGATCCAGGTCATGATCGACAACAACCTCGACTTCGAGACGGCGCTCTATCCGTATGAACTCGTCACCTACGGCGAGACCGGCCAGGTCGCCCAGAACTGGATGCAGTACCGCCTGATCCGGCTGTTCCTCGAACGGATGAAAGCGGACGAGACGCTCGTCGTCATGTCCGGCCACCCGCTCGGGCTGTTCCCGTCGTCGCCCGACGCGCCGCGCGCGACGATCACGAACGGACTCATGGTCGGACAGTACGACAACCAGTCCGACTGGAACCGCGCGGCCGCCCTCGGCGTCTCGAATTACGGCCAGATGACCGCCGGCGGCTGGATGTACATCGGTCCGCAGGGCATCGTCCACGGCACCTATTCGACCCTGCTCAATGCCGGCCGGGTCAAGCTCGGGATTCCGGCGGGAAAGAATCTCGCGGGCATCCTGTTCGTCTCGTCCGGCCTCGGCGGGATGTCGGGCGCGCAGGGCAAGGCGGTGCGGATCGCGGGCGGCGTCGGGATCGTCGCCGAAGTCGATCCGTCGCGGATCGCCACGCGCCTGGAACAGGGCTGGATCGACGCCGTCGCCAGAACCCCCGAAGAGGCGTTCGCGCTTGCCCGGAAGGCGGTCGGCGAGGGCCGCCCGCTCGCGCTCGCCTATGCCGGAAACGTCGTCGACCTGCTCGAACACGCCGTCCGGCAAGACGAGAAAATCGACCTGCTTTCCGATCAGACGAGCTGTCACGCCGTCTATGACGGCGGTTACTGTCCCGCGGGGACGACGTTCGCCGAACGCACGGCGATGCTCGCGGCCGACAAGGCCGGCTTCCGCGTCCGCGTCGACGCGACCCTGTTGCGCCATTTCGAGGCGATTCGCGCGCTCGTTTCGCGCGGCACCTATTTCTTCGATTACGGGAACAGTTTCATGAAGGCGGTATCCGATGCGGGCGTGAAGGAAATCCGCAAAAACGGCATCGACGACCGGGACGGCTTCGTCTTTCCCTCCTACGTCGAGGACATCATGGGACCCGTCCTCTTCGACTACGGATACGGCCCGTTCCGCTGGGTCTGCCTCTCGGGAAGCGACCTCGATCTCGAGAAGACCGACAGGGCGGCGATGGACTGCATCGATCCGGACCGCCGCTTCCAGGACCGCGACAATTTCGAATGGATCCGCGACGCGAAGAAAAACGCACTCGTCGTCGGCACGAAGGCGCGGATCCTCTATCAAGACGCCGAAGGGCGGACGAAGATCGCCCTCCGGATGAACGCGATGGTCCGCGACGGCGAGATCGGACCGGTCATGATCGGCCGCGATCACCACGACTGCGGCGGCACCGACTCGCCGTTCCGCGAAACCGCGAACGTCCGCGACGGCTCGAACGCCACCGCCGACATGGCGACCCAGGTCGCCCTCGGCAACGCCCTCCGCGGAATGACGATGGTCGCCCTCCACAACGGCGGCGGCGTCGGGATCGGAAAGGCCGTGAACGGCGGCTTCGGGCTCGTCCTCGACGGTTCGCGGCGCGTCGACCGGATCCTCCGGACGGCGGTCATGGCGGACGTCACGACCGGCGTCGCCCGCCGCGCCTGGGCCGGCAACGCGCCCGCGATTGAGACGATCGAAGCATACAACCGGACAGGCGCGGGAACCGTCGCGCTTCCGTCCATCGCCGACCGGGGCAAGATCGCCGCGCTGGTCGGGGCAAATTACCGGAAAGGCGGGAAATGACATGAAGCGCATCATCGAATGCGTCCCCAACATCAGCGAGGGACGCGACCGGGACAAGATCGACCGCATCGTCGGGAAACTCCGCGACAAGTCCGGATTCGCGGTCGTGTCCGCAGAGCCCGACCGGGACTACAACCGCACCGTCATCACCGTCATCGGCGATCCCGAAGCGATCGCGGCGGCGATTCCCGACTTTGTCGGCGAAGCGCTCGCTCTGATTGATCTCAACGTCCACACGGGCGAGCATCCCCGCATGGGCGCGGTCGACGTGATTCCGTTCGTGCCGATCGCCGGCGTCGAGATCGAGGAGTGCGTCAAGATCGCCGAAGACGTCGCCTCGATCGTCTCGGCGCGGTTCGACGTGCCCGTCTTCCTTTACGCCAAGGCGGCGCGGCGGCCGGAACGGATCCTCCTTCCCGACATCCGGAAGGGTGAGTTCGAAGGTATGAAGGAAAAGATCAAGGACCCCCTCTGGGCGCCCGATTTCGGCCGCCCCGAAATCCATCCGACCTTCGGTGCGGTCGCGATCGGGGCGCGCATGCCGCTCGTCGCCTTCAACGTCGACCTCGCGACGAAGGACGAGAAGCCGGCGAAGGACATCTCCCGCTACGTCCGCGCCTCCTCGGGCGGATTCCAGTTCGTCCAGGCCGGCCCGGCCTATCTCGAACAGCGCGGCCACTACCAGGTGACGATGAACATCCTCGACCACCTCAGGAATCCGATCTACCGCATCCTCGAAACCGTCCGGATGGAAGCCAGGCGCTTCCGGGTCGAAGTGACCGGCTGCGAACTGGTCGGCCTCGTGCCGGCCGCCGCGCTCGTCGAATCGCTCCGCTACTATCGCCAGCCGGAAGGGAAGAAGACTCCGGACGACATGCCCTTCGCGGACCTCGCCGCCGAAGCGGTGAAGCGTCTCGGACTGCGCGACTTCGATCAAAAAAAGATCATCGAGGCGAACCTTCCCGAGGAAACCCCGTGAACGCCGACCTCCTCCTCGGAAACATCGGCTGGCTCTGGACCCAGAACCATGTTCCGCCCGTGAAGGGGTCCGCGATGAACGGGGCGACGGTCCTCCGGGACGCCTTCGTCGCGGTCAAGGACGGCCGCATCCTCGGATGCGGGACCGGAACCGGGTCCGCTTTCCGCGGCCCGGAAACCGCCTTCGCCGATCTGGGCGGAGCGGTTCTCCTCCCCGGGCTCGTCGACGGCCACACCCACCTCGTCCATGCCGGATCGCGTGAACACGAATTCGCGCTCAAGCTCGCCGGAATCCCCTATCTCGACATCCTGAAGCGGGGCGGCGGGATCCTTTCGACCGTCGCGTCGACCCGCGCGGCCACGTTCGACGACCTGTACGACAAGGCATTCAGGACGCTCGACCGCATGCTCGCGTTCGGCGTCACCGCCCTCGAGGCGAAAAGCGGCTACGGCCTCGAGACGGTGACGGAACTCCTGCAGCTCCGCGTCGCGAAAGCGTTGTGCGAGCGCCATCCGGTCGAGATTCATTCCACCTACATGGGCGCCCATGCGGTCCCGAAGGAATACGCCGACGACCGCGAGGGGTATCTCGAAAGCGTCCTGCGGGATTTTCTCCCGATCCGCTCCGAACGCCTCGCGGACAGCGTCGACGTCTTCTGCGAACCCGGCGTCTTCTCCCTTCCCGAGGCCCGGCGGGTGCTTGCGAAGGCGAAGGAACTCGGCTTCCGGATCCGCATCCACGCCGACGAGATCGTCCCGAGCGGCGGCGCCGGTCTGGCGGTCGAACTCGGCGCCGCCTCCGCCGACCATCTCGTCGCGATCGCCGACCGCGACATCCCCGCGCTCGCCGCTTCCGACGTCGTCGCCAGCCTCCTGCCGGGAACCTCGTTCTATCTCGGCCATGCCTTCGCCCCGGCCCGCCGGCTGATCGACGCCGGCGTCGCGGTCGCACTCGGATCCGACTACAACCCGGGCAGCTGTCCGTCGGAGAATTTCCAGTTCACGATGCAGCTCGCCGCCGGCAAGATGCGGATGACGCCCTCGGAAGTCCTCACGGCCGCGACGATCAATCCCGCCTTCCATCTCGGCATCGCGGACCGGGTCGGCTCGATTGCCGTCGGGAAGGACGCCGACTTCGTCGTCTTCGACGCCCCGAACTTCGAGTACGTGCTCTATCACTTCGGCGTCAACCACGCCAGGGATGTCTATAAAAAAGGCCGCCGCGTCGTCGCGGACGGCTGGATCCAGAAGGAGGAACGCCCATGGAACTGATCGATCGCACCGTCCGCGGTTTTCTCGACGAACTCGCGTCGGAGTCGCCGGCGCCGGGAGGCGGATCGGCCGCGGCGCTCGCGTGCGCGGCCGGGGCTTCGCTCGCATGCATGGTGGGGAAACTCACCGTCGGGAAAAAGAAGTTCCTCGCCCTCCCGGACGCGGAACGTTCGGCTTTCATCGGCGCGGCCGCGTCGTTCGAGCCGCTGCGGGACCATTTCGTCCGGGCGATCGACGAAGACGCCCGCTCCTTCGATGCCGTGATGGATGCGTTCCGACTGCCCAAGGCGACGGACGCCGAGACCTCCGTCCGCAACGTCGCCGTCGCGAACGCCTATCGCGGCGCGATCGCGGTCCCGATGAAGACGGCGGAGCGTGCCGCGGCGGGGATCTCCCGGCTCGCGACGATCCTCCGGAACGCCAACCGCTCGTGCCTCTCGGACCTCGGGAGCGCCGCCCTCCTCCTCTCGGCGGGGCTCGCGGGCGCGGTCATGAACGTCGAAATCAACCTGTCCGGCATCCCCGTCGAAGCGGAGCGGGACGACTATCGGGAGAAAGCCCTCGGCTTCATGAAACTCCGTGAAGAAGCCGAGCGGATCGTCGCGGCGATCCGCCAGGCATAAAAAAAGGACGCCATCCGATGCGATGGCGTCTTTCACGGGCGGGAATCAGAAAAACGAGTCCCATCTGAACGAGTCAATGGTTAGTAGACACATAAATGCATGATCTTCATTTCATCCCCCGTTCGGTCCTGTACTGAACGGGGGTTTTATATCCCAGACTATACGCCAGGCGTAGATTGTTGAAG